>OLOI01000530.1_pt1 | contig 37938 bp, 39 predicted proteins | sample 1672131 | NCBI WGS metagenome assembly OLOI01 (sample SAMEA3136651, study PRJEB25190) | human gut metagenome
AAGCGGAATATGGGCTTTGGGCAATTGATTCAAAGCAATATCTTGCTGAAAACTGGCTTTTTCGACAGTCTAGAGCGTCCGCCTAAATCTGGCGGACGCTCTTTGTGTGGAAAATCAGAATATTTGGCTGATACGCATCAGCACCGAGGCCGCCTCCGCTCTGGTTGCGGTTCCGCCCGGCAAAAAGCTGCCCTTGTCATCGCCGGTCATGATCTTGTGCTGCCCTGCCCAGTTGACGCATGTCTTTGCGTAATCCGAGATGCTGCTATCGGTATAATCCGCACTTTCGTCTGCCGAGGTATCCATTCCTTTGTAGGCCGCATAGCGGTACAGGATTGCTGCCATTTGCTCCCTGGTGATGGGTTCATTCGGGGAGAAGGTGGTTGTGTCGGTGCCGCTTACGATTTGGTTTTCGGTTGCCCAGCGGACTGCCGCCTCATAGTAGCTTTGATCCTCTAAATCCGAAAAAACGGTGCTTTTGTCAACCTGCGGTTCGTTTTCCAAACGGTACAAAATCGTCACAAACATGGCTCGTGTGAGGGCGCCGTCCGGCGAGAAGGTGTCCTCGTTGTCTCCGCGCATCCAATTCTTTTGATTCACGAAGTTTATGGCGTCAAAGTACCAGGCATCCCGGCTGACATCTTGGAATTTTGAACCAAAATCACGCGGTGCGTTTTGATCTTCTCCGCGGTTCGGGGCTTGCCCCGGCTGACCCTGGCCGTTTTGTCCCGGCGGCATCATACCACCGCCAAACTGTCTTTGTGCGGCGCTTTCCGATACCGTGGTGGTTGCGGCCTGACTGCCGTCAACCGTTAGCGTATAGCTCTCGTCCTCAGAGAGCGCCGCATCCGAGTAAAAGACGTAGTTTGCCGTGCGAAGTGCGGTCGTGCTGCAAAGGAGGTTGCCGCTGCTGTCGGTGATCGAGATAGCACTGTCCTTATTGATCGATATGGACGATGCGGTACTGCCATCCTCAAAAGCGCCGTCACCTTGCGGCATTTCCGGCGGTGTGCCGGTATCGCCCGTGCGGTCGCCGTGATCCTGCGGCGGTGTCATGCCCTCGCCACCGGGGAAACCGCGGTCACCCTGCGGCATTTGCGGCCGGCTGCCGCGCGCCTTATCGCCGTTTGCATCATCCTGCGGTATATCACGGGGCTGCGGCGGATTCTGTCCGTCATCGCGTCCGTCAAAGGTTGGCGGATTCTGATCCGGGTCGAAGGCGCCGTTTCCGTTTTCGCCCTGCATCGGACCAAAACCGCCGCCGCGGCCGCCGCGCCCTGCACCGGCGCCGAATACCAAGTAAGACTGTGAGCCGGAAATCGGGCTTTGTGCCATGCCGGAGTTTCCGATCGCCAGAACCGTACCGCCGGTAATTTTAAATTCGCCGTCACTGTCAAGCGGTGAGTTTGCACCGGAGCTGGTCGAAAAGACGGTGACGTTTCCGCCGCTGATCGTGAGTGTTCCGTTTGAATCCAGGCCGTCGCCTTTTTCGGTATTGACATAGACGGTACCGCCGTCAATATCCAGACTGAAATCGTGGCCGCTAAGATCTGCGTTTGCCGCATTGATGCCGTCGTCCTCGGCATTGATTTTGATATCGCCGGAGAGGATTCTGACGTTTGCGCCCTCTAATCCCTCATAGCAGCTATCGATCTGAATAACCGGGGTGTCGGCCGCATCCGCAGCGCCTACGATGAGGTTTGTGTCACTGTGAACCGCATCGTCACCGGCCGAAAGCTGCAGCGTTCCGCTCAGCACGGTCAGGTCGGATTCGGCATTGATGGCGTCATTGACCGGGGCGTCAATCTGCAAATGAACTTCCTTAATGATCAGGGAGGCATCGCCGTCCTCCTCCGTAGAGGCGCCGGACTTGATACCGTTTTTTCCGTTTGCTTTGATTTCCAAATTGCCGCTGCCGCTGATGACAACCTGTGCGCCATCCTTGCATTTAATGACGGCATTTTCTGCGTCCGCGGTGACTTCATCATTGTTTTTGTCGCTGTCGCTGAGGTAATTGTCGGTGTTTTCCTTGACAATCAGATTGACGGCGCTGCTTTTGTGGATACTGATCGGTGCCGTATCATCTGCGCAAAGAGACAGTCCGTCTAAAATCAAGTTGACGTCCTTGACGCCCTTTTTTACGGTGATGCTGCCGTTTGCACAGCTGCCGGATACCGCGTAGGTTCCGCTTTGGGTGATCGTCAGCGCGGTGCTTTCGATCTCATAACCGTCGCCTGTGCCGCTCTCGGAAATCGCCGTATCAGAAAAGACAAAAGAAACCGTTGGATCATATTGCGTATCCTTTGCAAAACTCATTTTCGGCAGTATCAGCGAGACGGACATGACAACTGCCAGTATCAGGGATAAGGCGGTGTGTGTCATTCGTTTGTTCATGGTAAAATCCTTCCTTTCTTGGTTGGTTTGTAATTCTCATTATACACGGTGTTCTGAAAAAGTTCTGAATTTTCAGAGATATTTCAGAAAATTTTGATAATCTATGGAAAACGGACGGTAAATATGTTATATTGAATACGAGGTGGCAAAAAATGAGAATTTTGGTTGTCGAAGATGAACCGTTGATTTTAAATGCAATCTGCAAAATTTTGCAGGACGAGGGATACGAGACAGACGCCGTCGGGAACGGAAACGACGCGCTGTATTATATCAAGGAAGAATCCTATGACCTTGTGATTTTGGATATTATGCTTCCTGGCATGGACGGAATTTCCGTGCTGCAAAGGGCGCGGCAAGGCAAAGTCAACACGCCGATTTTAATGCTGACCGCAAAAAACACGGTTGCGGATAAGGTGTGCGGACTCAATACCGGGGCGGACGATTATATGACAAAGCCCTTTGATGCCGCAGAGCTTTTGGCGCGCGTGGGGGCGCTGACAAGGCGAAAGGGCGCTATTGTGATGAACGACCTTGATTACGGCGATTTAAGCCTTGATTTAAATACCGCGATGCTGCATCGGGGCGAGCAGTCGATTCAGCTGACAAAAAAGGAATTTGAGGTCTTAAAAATGCTCTTTCAAAACCCAAAAATTACGGTGACGAAGGAGAGCCTGATCGTGCATGTCTGGGGGATGGACTCCGATACGACAGAAAATAATGTGGAGGCGTATATTTCGTTCCTCAGAAAAAAGTTGAAATATCTGTCGTCTCAGGTGTGGATCAAAAATATTCAGGGCTTGGGCTACCGGCTGGAGGAAAATCATGCTGAAACAATATAAACGTAATTTTATTTTATCAAATCTTTTGATGGTCGGCGTTGTTTTGTTTGCGGTAGAGGTCATTATCTTTGGTTACTTTTTTCATGCCGGCACCGAGGAACTGAAAACCACCATGTCGCAAAAGCTGGAGCCGTATGATGCCATCCGGGATGTATTAAGGCAGCATCCGCAGGCATTTTTCTCACCGGCGCCGGCACCGACAGGGACAGAGAGCGGCAGTATGCCCGATGCCGATCACAGGCCGCCCGCACCGAAGGAGATGCCGCCAAAGGAAGAGGAAGATTTTGAAAAGCCGTATGCAAAATCTATTTTTGTTTTCTTTTACAATACGCAAAGCAAGGAAACCACGGTGATTTCAAGAGATGCGGACGTCTTTGATGAGGAGGTGCTTTCCCGCATCGGCGAAGAGGTACAAAACGAATCGGAAAACTTTGGAACGCTGCGCGGCAGGGATCTCTATTATTTTAAGCAGGGCAGCGAGGACATGAAGATTGCCATCGCCGAAAAGAACTTTATCCGATATCAAATGTTAGAACTGTTTCTCGTGCTGGCGGCAATTTTCATCGGGGCAATGCTGATTTTTTACCTGATCAGCCGCCATCTGGCCGCTGTGGCGGTTCGGCCGCTGGAGGAGTCGATCCAAAGAGAAAAGCAGTTTATTACCGATATATCGCATGACTTAAAAACGCCGCTGACCGCCATTTTGGCAAACAATGATATTCTATCCAAAAATCAGACCGCAACCGTTTCCGAGATGCAGCAGTGGATTTGCGGTACCGGGCAGGCGGCAGAAAATATGCGCGGCCTGATTGAAGAAATGCTGGTGCTTTCAAGATCGGAAAACACCGAAAGCCGCGAAGAAATGCAAAAAATCAATCTGTCCGATGTGATTGAACAAAACGCCCTCGTGATGGAGTCCGTGGCCTATGAAAAGAATATTTCTTACGAAACAGAGATCGCACCGGACATTTTTGTGTATGCAAATCCCGGAGATATCAATCGCGTGGTGTATTCGCTGATTGACAATGCGCTGAAATATGAGGCCGCCGGCGGATCTGTCTTGATTGCACTGTCGCGCAAGGGAAACCGCGCCGTCTTTCGCGTGGCAAACCGCAGCACCGTGATCACCAAGGAAGAAGCGGCGCATATCTTTGAGCGGTTTTATCGGCTGGATCAGGCGAGACAAACCAACACCGGCCATGGGCTGGGGCTTGCCATCACGAAAAACCTGGTCGGCAAGATGCACGGAAAGATTGAAGTCAGCGGCGACAGCAAGGAGGGAACCGTCTTTACGGTGACCCTTATGACGGATACACAAAAGAAATAGAAGAGAAAAATCAAAAAATCAAAAGGACTGTAACATGGACGCAAAACAGCGTCCGGTAATACGCTTGATGTAGTTGGTTGTGTGATGTATGGTTTATCAGAAAAGCACAACATAGCGCGAACCGGATGCCAGGGTTCTATGCTTACCGTCCTTTTTTATCGCATAACGTGTGTCTTGAGAGGAAAAATAAGACTACGATATCGCATCAATCGCATCCGAAATTTAAAAAAATAGGCCGCAAACTTCGCGTAAATACGGACTATTGCAGAAAATTCCCCGGATGTGGCAAAAAAATAAAAATACAAAACCGTATGTTCTGTGTATAATGCGTATTGTACAGAGGAGCACGGGAAACGGAAGGAGTCGCATGACAATGCATGAGCGGCAAAGAAGAATTCTAAAAACTCTGTATCAAAACCAAACCTTTATGACATACCAAAGACTGGCTCAAATGGAGGACGTTTCGGTCAAGACGGTTCGGAACGATATAGAGGCAATCAGGGCATTCCTGGCAGAGCGGCAGACAGACGGGCTTGAAACCAAACCGGGATACGGCGTTATGCTTTCCATCTCGGAGGAGGCATGGCAGCGTCTGGGCGGCGAAGAGGATGCAGAAGAGAAAAAAATCTTTTTCTTTATCCTGCGTCATCTGTTTCGGGACGACGTTTTGACGGCGCAGCGGCTGTCCGAGCAATATTATTTGGGAAGGTCGCAGCTGGATAAAATCCTGCAAAAGGTTTCCGATTGGCTGGAAAAGCGGCAAATCGTTTTGGAGAGGAAGAAGGGCAAAGGACTTTCCATACGGTACAGTGAGTTTCATTTTCGGCTGGCGTTCTGGGATTTTTACACCGAGTTTGGCACACAGTATGCCGATCTGATGCACCAAAGAGAGGCAAGATACGCACCGCTCCCTGCCGGGGAGTATACGGCGATATGTGCGGCGCTGGACGGATTTGAGGCAGATCTGACGGCCAAGGCAATGCTGGATACCGAAAACGAATTTGGGATTCGCTGGAATCTGTATTCCGGCACGCAGCTGTTGTTTTTGGCATCACTCGGAATTGTCCGTGCCAGAAAGGGTCACACCGTTACGGTGCCGAAAGCGGAAAAAACGCCGGTAGACGGTACATCGGATGAGGCAATGGCAAAAAGCCTGGTTCGGCATTTGAACGAATCCATCGGTGACAGCATTGCGGATGAGGAATACGACTATATGGTCTTTCTCATTGCCATCGCCGAAATTCAGCAGTTTGAAGATGACGCATCACGCAGAAATTTTGAACTGCAAAATGCGGCGCTTTGCCGAATGACGGTACGGGCGGTGAATCTGATCGGTGACATCACCGGGGTATCGCTGCTGGAGGATCGCTTTTTTGTCCATCTGATGATGATTCAGCTCAAGGCGTCCATCGCAAGGCTGCGGTTCGGAATCCTCTTTCCCAACCAACTGCTGCCGCAGATCAAGGCAAAATACCCCAACATGATGGCGGCGGCACAGCTGCTTGGCAACATCTTTGAAAACGAGCTGCATCTGATCATCAATGAACACGAGGCCGGCTTTATTGCACTTCATATCGGAGGGGCGCTGGAGCGGCGCATCATTTCGCTCTCTGCCTGCATCGTCTGCGAATACGGCATCGGCATCTCGCGCATTTTGGAAGAAAAAATTGCACGCAGCTTCCCGGAACTGCGAATCACCAATGTGTTTTCGGTACGGGAAATGCAAAAAATCAAAAGCGAACCGTGCGATTTTATTATCTCAACCATCTCGCTTTCCGCCTATCAACTGCACCGGGACGTGATAGAGGTCGGACATCTGCTTGACGAAAAGGATGTGGACAAGCTAAAGCATCATATCAAGACATTGCGGCTGAGCCGAAAAGAAACGATGCGGCATCTTACGCCGAATGTAGAACTGTTTCGCAAAGAGCTTTTGTTTTTGCAGTATGAGGTTTCTTCCAAAGAGCTGCTGCTAAAGACGCTTTGCAAAAAGCTGGAGAATATGGGCTATGTGACCGCACGGTTTGAGGCATCGGTGCTGGAGCGGGAACGCAGTATGGCAACAGACATCGGAAAGGGAATTGCGATTCCGCACGGACTCGGAGAATACGTCAACCGTTCGACGGCGGTGTTTGTAAGCCTGAAAGAACCGATTGCATGGAACGAAAACGGAGATAAAGTTGACATGCTGTTTCTTCTGGCGTTCGATTTTGAAGAGGATGAGAAGGTGAAGGAGCGGATCATCGGATTTTATAAATCGATGGTTGCGTTTATGGAAAACGAATCAGAATGTGAAAAGCTGAAAAAATTGACGAAAGAAGAGGAAGTTTTAAAAATATTACGATTATGGTAGGAGGTTTTTTGTATGGTACAGGTAGACTATCAGATTAAAAATGAAGAGGGCTTGCACGCAAGACCGGCTTACGATTTTTGTAAAACGGCAGGAAAGTTTCAAAGCAAGATTGAAATTTTGAAAAACGGCGATATCTACGATGCAAAAAGTATTTTGATGGTGCTTTGCGTCGGCGCCGTCAAGGGCGAAACCATCACAATCAGGGCAAACGGCGAGGACGAAGAAAAGGCCGTTCAGGCACTGGTAAAAACCTTAGATGCGGAGTGAGAAAAATGAAAGTTGTAAAAGGAATCCCCGGCGCACCGGGTATTACCTCCGGCCCGATCTTTTATCTGAAGAGAGAGGCAAAAAAGAGCACACCGATCACCATTGATGAGGCCATCGAGAGAGCGCAGGCATCGGTAAAGGCCATGCAGGAGAAAACTCTGAAAACACTGGGCGAGGAGCAAGCGAAGATTTTTGCAGCCTATGGGATGCTGCTGGAGGACGCCATGCTGATGGAGCCGATCAAGGAGGATATTGCGGCCGGCACCGAGCCGGAAACGGCGATTATCAAGGTTTGCGAGTCGATGGCCGCGATCCTTAGTGCAAAGGAAAACGAGTATCTGCGCCAGAGAGCGGATGATATCCGATATATCGGAAAGCTGCTTTTAGAGGTTTTCCGCGGAGAGGACGGCGACATTGTCTTTCCGGACGGTGAGGAAAAGTATATCCTTGCCGCAGACGAGCTGACACCGGTTGACACCATGCGTTTCGACCACCGCCGCCTGGCAGGTCTGGTGACCGAATACGGCGGTGCCGCGTCCCATACGGTGATTTTGGCAAAGTCCATCGGAATCCCGGCTGTGGTCGGCGTGAAAGACTTAAAATCGGCGGTCGGAGAGGGCAATGCATACTTAGACGGTTATCACGGTGAGTTGGTGACCGAGCCGGATGCAAAGACGGCGCAGAGGTATCAGGCGCTTTTGCAGGAAGAGGCGGCGCTTGTTAAACGCTTAGAGGAAATCAAAAAGGCGGACGCCTATACCAAGGACGGCAGCAGAATTGCCGTTTGTATCAACATCGGCAAGCCGGCAGACCTCAGCGGCAGCAAGGAACAGAAGTTTGACGGCGTTGGTCTTTATCGGTCGGAGTTTTTATATTCTTCCTATCAGGCCATGCCGAAGATCGAGGAGCAGACCGAGGCATACCGCACGGTGATTGACGCCGTTGCGCCGAACCCGGTGACGATTCGGACGCTGGATGTCGGCGGTGACAAGCCGCTTCCGTACCTTCCGTGTGATGCGGAGGAAAACCCGTTTTTGGGATGCCGCGGAATCCGCCTTTGCCTGAAAAACCCCGATGTATTTATGGCACAGCTGGAAGCGATTTTACGCGCCGGCGTCGGAAAACAGGTTAAAGTAATGCTGCCGATGGTGTCAAGCCTTGATGAAATCAAGTCGGCTAAGGAGCTTTTGCGGCGCACCAAGGAACGGCTCAGACAGCAGAATGCGGATTACTGCAAGCAGGTCTCGCTTGGCATCATGATTGAGACGCCGGCGGCCGCTTTGATGGCAAGGCAGTTTGCAAAGCACTGTGACTTTTTCAGCATCGGTACAAATGACCTGGTGCAGTATGTGATGGCAGCCGATCGGGGCAACGCCGCGGTCAGCGCACTTTATCAGCCGTGTCATCCGGCAGTGCTTCGTTTGATTTCCGATGTTATCGCGGCAGGAACGGATGCGGGAATCGAGGTCAGCGTATGCGGTGATCTGGCCGCAAACACAGACTTTACCGAGATTTTGCTGGGCATGGGACTGAAAAAATTCAGCGTGCCGCTGCCGATGGTCAGCCGCATGAAGTATAAAATATCCGGCATTGACCTTGCGGATGCGAAAAAGTTTGCGCGGGACGTTCTGATGGCAGAGGACGAGCACGCGGTACAAAAAATGATTGCGAAAAGGAGAGAGACGGTATGAATGTTGCAGAGGTACTGAAAAAGGAACGGATTTCACTTTCACTTGGCGCAAAGGATAAAGAAGATGCGCTGAGAAAAATGACAAAGCTGCTGGATCAAACCGGCGCGCTGGCTGATCCGAAGGCATTTTTGGAGGACGTTTTAAAACGGGAGGAAATTTCGACCACCGGGATCGGGAACGGCATTGCGATTCCGCACGGAAAGTCAGAAAGCGTGAAAGAGACAACGGTTGCGATTGCAAAGCTTGACGCGCCGGTTGCCTGGGAGAGCGTGGATGATAAGCCGGTGAAGCTGGTGGTTCTGCTTGCGGTCGGAGACGGAGATCAGGGCGGCAACCATGTGCGCCTGCTGTCTCAGATCGCCAGAAAGCTGGCAAGCGAGGAAACCTGTCAGCGGCTGCTTGCGGCAAAGGACGAAGACGAACTGATTGCCATTTTTTCCGAATAAGAAGAAGTAGAAGTACGAGATATCATATTAAAATAAGAAAGGAGAATAAACATGAAAATCGTAGGAATCGCAGCCTGTACCTCCGGCATTGCCCATACTTATATTGCAAAAGAAAAGCTGGTAACGGCCGCAAAAGAACTGGGACACGAGGTACACATCGAAACACAGGGCACCATCGGTACGGAGGACGCTCTGACGGAAAAGGATATCCGCGAGGCAGATGTTGTGATTATTGCGGCGGATATCAAGGTGGGCGGCAGAGAGCGGTTTGCCGGCAAGCGCATCGTTGAGGTGCCGACCCATATTGCCATCAAATCGCCGAAGGCACTGATTACAAAGATTCAGGACGAACTGAAAAAGTAAAGGAGGATACAAATATGTGGAAGAAGCTGCAACTGAAAAAACACGCATTAACCGGGATTTCGTTTATGCTGCCGCTGGTCGTGGCCTCCGGCTTGCTGATTGCGATCGGTAATATCTTTGGCGGAAATCCGGATACGATTACAGATTATAAAGCAGGTTATACGATTTGGCAGGCGGCGGTTACACTGGGCGTTTACGGAATGTCGCTGCTCCCCGGTGTGATGGGCGCGGCAATCGCTTATTCCATTGCGGATCGTCCCGGTATTGCACCCGGCTTACTGATGGGTATGATCGCGCAGAACATGGGCGCCGGGTTCCTCGGCGGTATGCTCGGCGGTTACCTTGCCGGTTATTTTGTAGAATTTTTAAAGAACCATTTAAAGGTGCCGAAGTGGGCGCAGGGCTTGATGCCGATGATGATTATCCCGCTTCTTGCATCCGTCGTGATCGGTTTGATTATGTTCTTTGTCATCGGCGGCCCGATTGCCTGGGCATCGGAGCAGCTGGAGAACTTCCTGGTTAACATGCAGACCGGTTCCCGCGGTGTGTTTGGTGCGATTATGGGCGCGATGGCAGCGTTTGACTTTGGCGGCCCGGTTAACAAGGTTGCGTCTCTGTTTGCAGACGGTTTGCTGATGGACGGCGTTTACGGCCCGGAGGCAGTAAAGATCTGTGCATCCATGATTCCGCCGTTCGGTGTGGCGCTGTCCTGGCTGATCCGCAGATCCCGCTATACCAAGAGCGAGACCGACAACATTAAAATCGCATTTCCGATGGGAATTTGTATGATTACCGAGGGCGTTATCCCGATTGCCGCAGTTGACCCGATCCGCGTGATCGCATCCTGTTCGATCGGTGCGGCTGTCGGCGGAAGTCTGATCATGATCTTAAACGTAGGTTCTATGGTTCCCTCCGGCGGTATGTTTATCGTACCGGCAATGATCAACCCCTGGGGCTTTATGCTGGCACTGACGGCCGGAACCGTAGTGACGGCGCTGCTGCTGGTTCTTCTCAAGAAGGATGCAAAGGCAGAGGATGTCGTTGTACTCGATGACGAGGAAGAACTCGACTTATCAGAGATTAAAATCGGCTAAGAGACAGGCAGCGTGAAGGAGGAAATGCGCCCTGCATGACGGGGCGCAGAAAATCCTCCTCCGCGAAAGAAAGGACGGTTTTTAGCAATGTATGTTTCCATGAAAGAGATGCTGGAGGATGCGAATCAAAACGGTTATGCGGTCATGGCAATCAACTGCTTTAACCTTGAGACGGCACGTACGGTGATTACTGCTGCCGAAGAGGAAAATGCACCCATTATCATTAACATCTTTCAGGATCACTTTATTCATCATTGTGACAGTCGGCTGATCTGTCCGATTGTCAGAACGCTGGCGGAGCAAGCCTCGGTTTGCGTTGCACTGAATTTAGATCACGGACAGGAACGTGACATTGTGCAGCGTGCCATGGATGACGGATTTTCTTCGGTCATGATCGATGCTTCGCGGTTTGACTTTGAAGAAAACATCAGGATTACCAAGGAAGTTGTGGATTATGCACACGCGAGAGGAATCAGCGTAGAGGGCGAGATCGGCTGCCTTGGTGCCAGCGAGGGCGGTGCCTTAACACAGGAGGCCATGTATACCGACCCGAAACAGGCGGAAATCTTTTTTGAAAAAACCGGGATTGATGCCCTGGCCATTTCTTTCGGTACCTCCCACGGGAACTATCCAAAGGGAATGACGCCAAAATTTGATATCGAGCGGCTAAAAGAGATCAAGCGCCGCACCAAGGCACCGCTGGTGCTGCACGGCGGCTCCGGCTCCGGCCGTGAGAATATTGTGAATGCGGTGAAATATGGAATCAATAAAATCAATGTGGGCTGCGATTTTATGAATGCAAACCGTGACGCTGCCGCCGCAGTTTTGAAAGAGCAGCCGGATATCAACTTTTTTGACCTTGTCAGCGAGGTGGAAAAGCGCAGCCGTGCCGTAGTGCGGGAATATATTAAACTGTCAGGTTCTGACGGAAAAAATAAAAATCTTGTAAAATAGAAAAGGAGAGATACACCATGTTAATCAATATGAAAGAAATGCTTGCAGTAGCGGACAAAAACGGATTTGCAGTGCCGGCCTTTAACATCGGCAGCGAGGCAATCTTAAAGGGCGTTGTCGAGAGCGCCAACGAGCAGAATGCACCGGTTATTTTGGCGATTCATCCGACCGAACTGGAATACCTGGGCGACAGCTTTATCAAAACCTGTATCGAAGAGGCGTATCAGTCCCGCGTGCCGATGGTAATCCATTTGGATCACGGCGGCAAGTTTGAAGAGGTTCTCCGCGCAATTCGCTGCGGCTTTACCTCGGTGATGATCGATGCGTCCCACATGTCCTATGAGGATAACATCGCAATTACCAAAAAGGTGGTTGCAGTCGCACATCCGTCCAACGTTTCGGTTGAGGCAGAGCTTGGAACCATCGGTACAACCGGGGATTCTTATGAGGGCGGTTCCGATATTATCTATACGGATCCCAAGCAGGCAAAAGACTTTATCGATAAAACGGGGATCGATTCTTTAGCGGTTGCAATCGGAACGGCGCACGGCATCTACCCGAAGAATATGAAGCCGGAGCTGAAACTGGATCTTTTGAAAACCATCCGCGATACCGTGGATGTTCCGCTGGTGCTGCACGGCGGTTCGAGCAACCCGGACGAAGAAATCGCCGCATCGGTGAAGATCGGTATTTCGAAGATTAACATCTCCAGCGACATCAAGTTCGCATTCTATGAAGAGTGCAGAAAGGTTCTCGCTGAAAATCCGAAGTGGATTGAGCCGAATGCGATTTATCCGCCCTGCATTGAGGCCATGAAAAAGGTGGTTGAAAAGAAGATGGCACTGTTCGGCGATTTGAACAGAGCAGACCTGTATCGCTAAACCCTTTCCTTATCACGAAAACGAGCTGCCTTTTGGGGCAGCTCGTTTCACTTTGTTTTCGTTATAGGTTTACGGTAAACTCCTGCTTGCCGAGCATCAGCTTATCGCCGCGCTGCAATACAGTTTTTTCATGAATCCGTTTTCCGTTTAAAAAGGTGCCGTTGGTAGAATCCAGATCCTGAATATAGATGTCCTCGCCCTCGGTCAAAATGATACAATGCTGACCGGAAACCGTGTTGTCACTCAGTACCAGATCATTGCTCCGTCTGCGTCCGATGGTGGTCTTTCCGGTGAGCGGAAGAATTTTAAAGTCGTGCGTTTTTGTATCAACCAAAGTCAGCTTTGGATAAATCTTTTCTTCGATCGGTTCCAGCTGTGCGGTCTCGGTTTCTTCCGGACTTTCGGAATCGTCTGTGTTTTCTTCTTCTGCGGAAAGCTCCGGCGCTGCGTCTGTTTTCGGAGTGTCGTCTGCATCGTCCGCGTTGTCTGCGTTGTCTGCGTTGTCTGCATCCGAAACGTCCTCGTCGTTTACCGATTCTTCGTCATCTTCTGCGGTATCCCCGTCATCTTCGTCATCTTCGGAATCTTCATCGTCCGCGTCCTCATCGCCCTCATCTTCATAGTCCGTGTCATCATCGTCCTCGATGTCGTCGTCCTCGTCATCCTCTTCAAAATCGTCTTCGTCCGAATCTTCATAAGAGTCCGCGCCGCTGTCCTCCTTTGGCTCCGGCAGCGGTTTGAATAAGGCGATGCAGATAAGAAGCACACCGATGATTACCAGACCGATGGCGATCAGCAGCAGCGAATCCAGCAGAGAGAGGCCGCCGTGCAGTAAATTCAGGGTAACGCCGGTTGCAAAGACATGCATGTGCAGCAAAACCAATAAAAAAAGAGGGAACAGGATTTTCTTTTTCATAATGAGATACCTTTCTTTTTGTTTGTCGTCTGTCGCTTTGGAGGGTTACACCGTCAAATACAAACCGTAATCGCACTGTAATCATCCAAAATCTTTGTATATTTTCCGCTTGCGCGGTTCTTCTCCACGATTTTTTCCATGCGGTGAAGCCAGTCCTTTGCATTTTTAGAGCGTTTTAACGTTTTTTCAATTTCGCGCTCATGAATGTTTTCCCAAAAGCCGTCCGTGCAAATCAAAAAGCTATCGTTTTTCCGCACCATGGCAGGACTGGAGAATATGGGCGCAAAATCCTGATTGAGTCCAAGCAGATGGGTCAGGCTGCGGCGCGTCCGATCCGTGCGGATCTTTGGATATCGGATATTGCCGGCCTCATAGCGCGCGTAAGCGTCACTGTGATCGGCCGTGATCTCGTATAAAAGCCGATCCTGCAAATGATAAATCCGACAGTCGCCGATGTGTGCCCAGACTGCCAGCTCACCGTCGGTAAGCAGAACGGCCGCCGCTGCGCCGCCGGGAATGGCGCATTGAAGCTGATACGATTCCAGTTCCTTTTGCGCATGTTCCAAAAAGCGCGGCATGGTGGCGGTGGTGATCTCCGACTGTTCTTTAAAATCGGCCAGAACCGTTCTGACGGCAAGCTCTGCAATATGCGGCAAGGCTTTGCCGTCCGAGACCGCAAAGCAAGCGCAGTAAGATTCTTCCAATATGCCAAGATGATCGTGATTTTCCTGTTTTTCGCCGCTTGCACAAACGGAAGCGAAATCCAGCATAGTCTCCCACCCCAATTCCGATACTTTCCCTATTATATACGAAACGAAAAAAAATGTCAATACAAACTCCGTTTGGGCGCGATGCAGGGGAAACTCCCGACGGATTTGATCCGCTCCGGCGCGGTGGGCGGATGGGGATAAAAAGAAAAAAGCGCAAATAATTGATATTTTTTTGCAAAAATTTTGTAGCATTTTCAAAGCGCCTATGCTACACTGGGCATGGAAAGTAAAAAAAGCATTTTATATAAAAAATAAAAAGCAAAGGAGCAGAAAACATGGCAGAGAACATTTTGGATCAGTTCAAAGAAAATCAGGAAGTAAAAACCATTGATGCCAGCAAAAAGCTGAAGGTTGGTATCATCGGTACCGGCTGGATCGCAGACGCACATATCGTGGAATATAAGCGGATGCCGGACGTTGAGATTGTGGCCGGTGCGGATTTGGTGCCCGGCAAGGCAGAAGCCTTCTTCAAAAAGTGGGACGTTGAGGGCGTAAAGTGCTACCCGGATCATAAATCCATGCTGGATGCCGAGGATCTTGACGCGGTCAGCATTTGTACATACAATATGACCCACGCGGAGTGTGCCATTTATGCACTGAAAAAGGGCGTTCACGTTCTGCTTGAAAAGCCGATGTGCGTAACGATCGAAGAAGCTGCTGAGATCTGCAAGGCAGAAAAAGAGAGCGGCAAGATTTTGTCCATCGGATTCCAGCCGAGACTTGACCCCAACATGCAGATGATCAAAAAGATCGTGCAGTCCGGCGAGCTCGGCAAGATCTATTACATTCAGACCGGCGGCGGCCGCCGCAGAGGTATCCCGACACCGTTCGGCACCTCGTTTATCGACCCCAAGACCGGCGGTATCGGCGCATTGGGTGACATCGGATGTTATTCTCTGGATATGGTGCTGAACGCAATCGGCTATCCGAAGCCCCTTACCGTATCGGGTTATAAATCCGCTTACTTCGGTACCCGTCCGGACTACTATCCCACCCATCCGGAATATGCAAAGGCATTCGGCGTTGACGATTTTGCTGCTGCATTTATCCGTCTGGAAGGGGATATTATCTTAGACTTCCGTATCGCATGGGCCATGAATCTTGATACGCCGGGAGATACCATTATCCTAGGTACCGAGGGCGGTCTGCGGATTCCGTCTACCGAGTGCTGGAACGGCACGGTCGGCGGCCCGATGAAGATCTATCACGAAGTAGCCGGCGAGCAGGTTGAGACGGAAATCCCGATCTTAAAGGCACCGGAAAAAGGTCTTTTCTATGACAAAATCCGTTCCTTCTTAGACGCAATCAAAGAGGGCGGCACCGCACCGGTTCCGACCAGCCAGATTATCTACAACCAGGCAATCTTAGACGGCATTGTGAAGTCCAGTGCGTGCGGCCGTGAGATTGAAATTGAAATTCCGGAAATCTAAAAGGAACAAAGCGCGGCGTTTTGCCGGGTGAGGAGTATTGTTATGAAAGTTTTGGTATGGAATGAAAACCAGCACGAAAAGACGGATGCGCGGGTGACGGAGCTGTATCCGGGCGGCCTGCATCAGTTTATTGCCGGTATTTTAAAGAGTGACACCGTTGAGGTCAGAACGGCAACGCTGGATGATGAACACTGCGGTATCACGGAAGAAATCCTGGACGATACGGATGTTTTGATCTGGTGGGGACACATGGCGCATGACAGAGTGCCGGACGATGTCGTTGATATGGTGCAAAGACATGTTCTTGGCGGCATGGGCTTGTTCCTTTTGCACTCCGCACATTTTTCTAAAATCTTTAAACGCCTGATGGGTACGACGTGCTCGCTCAAATGGCGTGACGGCGCACGGGAGCGGATTTGGACGATTAAGCCCAATCATCCGATTGCGGCCGGTGTGGATGAAACGTTTGTCCTCGACCCGGAGGAGATGTACGGCGAGCCGTTCGATATCCCCTATCCGGAGGAAACCATCTTTATGGGATGGTTTAACGGCGGCGAGGTCTTTCGGAGCGGATGTACCTGGACGCGCGGCCATGGAAGAATCTTTTATTTTCAGCCGGGACACGAGACAAACCCGTCCTTCCATGACAAAAATGTGCAAAGAATTATGAAAAATGCCGTGCAGTGGCTTTGCCCGATCCAAAAAAATATTGAGATTACCTGTCCGTGGTTTGGCGCACTGGAAAATGAGAAATAAAACAGGAGGTATTAGGATGAAAAAGTTTAGAATCGGACTCCAGTTATATTCCATTCGCGATGCGATGGAAAAGGATATGGATGCAGCGCTTAGAGCTGTGAAAGAAATGGGTTACGACTGCGTGGAATTTGCCGGTTATTTCGGCAAATCCGCAGAAGAAGTAAAGGCACTTTTGGATAAGTACGGCTTAGAGCGCGTGTCGGTAAACCAGGCTCCGCAGCTGTTTGCCGAGGAGGGTCAAAAGGCAGCCGATTACTTAAAGACGATCGGCGCAAAGTATTGTGCCGTACCGCACTATGATGTTAACAAGCTGCCCGGCACGCCCGAATGGGAGGAGACGAAGAAACTGTTTTTAGAGACCGGCAAGCTGCTGAAAGAAAACGGAATCCAGCTGATGTATCACAATCATGATTTTGAGTTTAACAAGTATGAAGATAAGTTCTTGCTGGACTGGATTTTTGAAACGCTGCCGGAGGAATATATGCAGCCGGAAATCGATACCTGCTGGGTACATTATGCCGGTTATGACCCGTCTGCCTATTTGATGAAGTATGCCGGAAGAATCAAGGTTGTTCACCTAAAGGATTTTGTCTGCAAGAATCTGGGTGATGGTCCTGTGTACGCTTTAATCGGCAAGGACGGCAAGGAAGAGAAGAAAGCAGACAGGGGCGAAAGCGGTTTTGAATTCCGTCCGGTCGGACACGGAATCCAGGATATCCCGGCGATCATTGATGCGGCAGAAAAGGCCGGCGCAGAAATCCTGATCGTAGAGCAGGATATGTCGGTTGACCGTCCTCCGCTGGAGGCTGCCAAGATGAGCCGCGACTATTTAAAGAGTCTGGGCTTATAAAAAACAGAACAGATTTATCAAATGCCAAAGGGACTGTAAAACGCGTTTTACAGTCCCTTTGTGTATGTGCGATCACCGTGCGTTTTCGGCGTCTTTTGCGGTTTCACGCATGAGAGCCGCGCGGTATAACAACAGAAGTCCAAATGACAGTAATAAGCCGCCAAAAATGTCCGTAAACCAGTGCACGCCCGAAATCAGACGCCCCAACACGGTGGCTGCGATGATAAAAGCGGAAACCGTATTTACGGCAATTTTCGCATTTCGGTTTCGGAGCCGCCGATTCCATGTAAGGATTGCAGAACCCATGATGCAGACGACAATCATGGTGTGCGAGGAAGGGTAGGACGGCTCAAGCGTCGTGCCGAGAATGACGGGACGGTAATTGATGATGTAATGCTCAAAAAACAGATATAGGGAGAGTACAACAACGTCATACACGCCAAGCCATAGCAGATCGCGGTCCGCTTTTAACGGGTTTTTCCGCCGGATTGCCTGTGCGAGACCCAGAATGCCAAAACCAAAGGCAACCAGGATCGCGGCAACGCCCAGCCAGTCGGTGATATGATACCAAATCAGGTTTTCGCCAAACAGGTTCCAAATCCGCTGGTTCAGCCTTGAAAATCCTACCAAGGAATGCGCAGGGCCGATCGGTTTTACGTCAATGCGTTTTACGGCTGCCGTAAACAAACCGAACAGAACCAGAAGGGTTGTGCCTGCCGCAGCGTTTTTTCTTGCGTTTTTCATATTATCATTGCTCCAATCGTAATTTTTGAGAGATTCCGGAAACTTCTCAAAAACATTCTACGCGGAGCGCTGCAAATCCGCAAGAAACACTGCGTCACATCGCGATACCTGCGGTGTCACTTACGTTTTTTTGCGTCTTTTGCGGGTAATACACCAAAGAGGTATTATTTTTTATGGCAGGATATATCGGATGAGTCTCTTTCGGTCAGGTACACGATCCCTTTAAAAATAAGAAAACAAAGCATAAAGAGATTGGGGTATGGCTGACGGGAGAGCGCAAAAACAAATATGCATAAAACCGTCATAAGCAGTGACAAAATCGGCTGCATCCTTTGCAGATGCGGATTTTTGTTTCCGCGCAGCAAGAGTTCGGCGATGCCAAGCAGTACGTTTGTGCCGATGACAGCCAGATAAACGCCGCAGAGATACCGGGGGACGGCAGAGCCTTGCCATAATTCCGGCAGCGAGACGGCCTTTGTGCCATCGCCGTCTGTCACGCCGAAGATAGGGAGTATGACAAGCATGACTGCCAGCACATCAATCATTCCAAAGATAAAATGGCGTGTGGTTTCGGTTTTTTCCGCAGCGTCCTTTTGGGCAATGGCAATGACCTCGTCTCCCGACAGTAAATCATCGACCGATACCGCAAAAAATCCTGCAATCATTTTCAAGGATTCGATGCTTGGATAGCCGCGCCCGGATTCCCATTTGCTGATGGCGGTTCTGGAAACATAGAGCAGCTCGGCCAGCTGTTCCTGGGTCAGATGTTTGCTCTTTCGCAGTGCTTGCAGTTTTTCGTTAAATTCCATGGTAACACCTCTGTTTCATCATACACCAACTTTGAAAAAAATCAAGAAGATATGCAAAAACTTTCCTGACACTTTTGGTGTCATATACGAAAAACCGGTATTTTTTGCAGTCGGGTTTGACTTTATCCGCTTCTTGTGTTACAATGAAAGAAATATTGTTTTAAGAAGGTTATTGCTATGATCATCAAGGAATCTGCTGAAAATTATTTAGAATCGATACTGATGCTCCAACGAAAAAAGGGGTACGCGCGCAGCGTTGATGTCGCCGCGCAGCTGAACTTCAGCAAAGCGAGTGTTTCGGTCGCGATGAAACGGTTCCGCAGCGACGGCTATGTGGAAATGGACGCCGCCGGGAATTTAACTCTGACCGAAAAGGGACGGCAGATTGCGGAAAAAATGTTTGAACGGCATGAGATCATTGCGCGCGGTCTGATCGCGCTTGGCGTGGCAGAGGATGTGGCGTATGAGGATAGCTGCAAGATCGAGCATGACCTGAGTGATATCAGTTTTCAAAAAATTAAAGAACATCTAAAGAAAAAGGGCGTCATCGGCTAGGCATATTGCATGCGGGTGTTTTACATACTTTCGGCGTAAAGCCGGGGCTATGCTTTCAGAACGCGGATTTTTGGCTGGCGGCGCATCGTGCGGCAGCATCGGGCAGGAGGAATCTTGCCCTTATTTTATGAGAGGAAAATGGTGAAAACATGAAATCAGTCATTGTAATCGGGGGCGGCGCGGCCGGAATGATGGCGGCCGGCACGGCGGCCAAGCGCGGCTGCCGGGTAAAACTGATCGAGCAAAACAAAATACTGGGCAAAAAGCTGCTGATTACCGGGAAAGGCCGCTGCAATGTAACCAACGCCTGTGAAGATGTTGAAACACTGATTCAAAACGTGCCGACCAACGGCAATTTTTTATACAGTGCGTTTTACAGCTTTACGAATGAGGATACCATGCGCTTTTTTGAAGATCTCGGCGTTCCTTTGAAGGTGGAGCGCGGCCGGCGTGTTTTCCCGGTTTCTGACCGCAGCCGCGATATTGCGGGCGCGCTGCGCCGCTTTTTAATACAAAATCATGTGGAGCTGATCTGTGACCGTGCCGATCAGATTTTGACGGACGAATCCGGCCGTGCCTGCGGCGTTTTGACGGCGCACCGCGGGGAGATTTACAGTGACTGTGTGATTTTGGCTACCGGCGGACTGTCGTATCAGCAGACGGGTTCTACGGGCGACGGCTATACTTGGGCGGAGGATCTGGGACATGAAATTACTGAGATCAGACCGTCTTTGGTACCGCTTCGGGTTGCGGAGGATTGGGTCGCGGCGCTCGCCGGGCTGACGCTGAAAAATATTCAGATAACGGTCGTGAATGAGAAAAACAAAAAGATTTATTCCGATTTCGGAGAGATGATGTTTGCACATTTTGGCCTGACAGGCCCCGTGATTTTGAGCGCGAGTGCACATATGCGCCGCATGAAACAGGAAAGCTATCGGATTTTGCTGGATCTAAAGCCTGCCCTCAGCGAAAAACAACTGGATCAGCGCCTGTGCCGGGATTTTCAGCAGAATCAGAACCGTGATTTTTGCAATAGCCTGGGCGGTTTGCTGCCAAAGGCGATGATCCCTGTGATTGTGGAGTACAGCGGTATTTTGCCGCACAAAAAAATAAACGCCGTCACCCGCGAAGAACGGAGCAGGTTGGTTGGCGTTTTAAAACAGATGACGTTTCATGTGACCGACTTTTGCCCGATTGAGCAAGCGGTAATTACTTCCGGCGGTGTGAATGTCAAGGAGATCAACCCCTCCACCATGGAATCAAAGCTGGTGCCCGGCCTGTTTTTTGCCGGCGAAATCATTGATGTTGACGCATACACCGGAGGATTTAATTTACAGATAGCGTTTTCGACGGGCCATCTTGCGGGCTCTTGTTGCTGAGGCACGCAAATACTTGGAACGAATGTTGGCATAAATGGTGGCCTGCAGCACACAAAAGACAATGGAGAGAAAATAGGTGACAATCGCCGTGATGGCAAAACGCTGAAGAATGTTGTCAATCTCCATCTTTGTGAGCAGCCAGTTCATCACCAGGATGATGAGGCAATGAATCAAGTAAATATCATACGAGGCCTGCGAGATACTGGTAAGCAGGCCTTTTCCGCGGCTTTCTAAGGAGATCGTCAGCTCCCGTGCGTAGGAGTAAAAGCCAAAGCTTGAGAAAAAGCAGAACAGTACCACGATCAGCGGCGAGAGCTTGTAGGCGATCAGACCGCCGAATTGCATGTACGACAGTACGCAGTGCGCAACGGCCAGAACCAGCCATGCAATGTAGATTACCGGCTTGTTTTGTACGATCATTTTTTCAAAGGCTTCGTAATGCAGTCCGACATACATACCGCTGATCCAGAAAACAAAGTAGGACGGAAAAATTTTGTGGATCACGGCGGTGTAGGGATAGTACATTCTGAAAAACACGGTAATCACCAGTGCAAGCAAAAGCATCAGTGCAGAAAAAAGCTTGCTTTTTACCCTGCTGATATAAATCCAGATCGGCATCAGCAGATAAAACTGGATAATCAGCACAATAAAATAAAACTGCGCCGAGATGTCGCCGGTAATCAAAAAATGCAGCAGCTGATCAAGGTCAAATTCGTAAAGGTGCATGACATAAACAAACACCAGGTAGTAAATCACGATAGCCAGAAAGTACGGAAAGCAAATCTTCCGTATGCGATCCCACAAAAAACGGGGATAAGGAAAATGCACCGCGCCGCCGTATTTGTAGAACAGCTTGACCGAGCTGGTGAAAATAAACGCCGGTACGGCAAAGGTCATCAGCCGTGTCAGGGAGTAAAAAAGCACAGATAAAAAGCTCCACTTCGGAAAGGTGTCAACGCCCTCCGAGAGCAAGTGGATTAAAATGACGAACATACATAAAAAAAATTCAAATACCGAGATCTCTGTAATTTTTCGTTTCATACCCCATTGACGCTCCCCGATGTTTTTTGTCTCACATTATTTTACAATAGGTTCTCGCCTGTGTCAATCTTTATTTCTGCATCGCGGTTGGCCGGTGCGTTGCGGCGGCCGAAAAATGCCTCGCTTTTTTGCGTTTTGCGCCCGTGATTTTTCCATATTTTTTGTGCCTTATGACGAAAAGAAAAACAAGTATTACGGTTTGATTACAATTTAAATACAAATTGAAAACCATGGTTTACATGCCGGGATATGATGTTATAATAAAAGGTGTATTTTAGGGCGCGGCTCTGCGGAAAATCCAACGCAGAGGGTGCGCTGCCGCAGTTCGTCTGAAAAGACGGAAATTCGACATTTTTTGACGAAAAAGGGAGGTAGTCCGATGGAAAATTCTTCAGATTTTTTGGATCGGATGACATCCCGGCGTGCAAAACGCCACAAAAAGCAAAAGCGCAGCTGGATCATCAAAGGGATATTGTCGGTTGCGGCGCTGTATCTTGTCTTTTCCGTGATTTTCAGCTTTCGCAGCAGCATGACAACGGCGATCGCCTTAAAGGGCACCATTGAAGAAGAAATTTTGGCCGACGGTTATGTGTTCCGCGACCAAAAGGTGATGGTTGCTCCGGCAAGCGGCTATCTGGAGGCGTGGGTCAGCGAGGGCGACCGCGTGCGTGAGGGGCAGAGCCTTGGCTGCATCTATACCGGAGAATACGACCCGGAACGCTCACAGAAAATCCAGGAACTGAACCGTCAGATTTCTCAGTTGGAACACGGCACGCCGGAGGCGACGTACAGCGGCAACAGCGTGATGGCGGAACAGAAGATTGCTTCTGCGGTGCGTGATATGTCGGATTTGCGGACGGAACACGATATCTCCAATCTGACGGAGGGCAAGGAGAACTTAAATCTTTTGATTGCGCGCAAGCGAAGCACGGAATCCGGAACGGCTGAGGACAAGGACGCGGCGCTTACCGCGCTGAAGTCGCAGCTGAAAGAACTGGAAAACGCGACCGAGGGCGGAAAGCATGAACTGACGGCGCCGGGTGCCGGTGTTTTTTATTCCCGGATTGACGGCATGGAGGATAAGCTCAGTCTTGCGGCGCTCGATCAAGTGAGTGTCTCTTATCTGAAAGAGCTTGACAAGATTCCGCTGACACGGAGCAGCGACGTGGTGCAAAACGAACCCGTCGGTAAGGTGGTCAATAACTACGGCTGGTATTTTTCGGCCAACATCGATGCCAAGGATGCGGAGCGTTTAAAGGTCGGCCAGAGCATCAGAATGCGTTTTTTTGATCTGTCGGACACCACCGTTTACGGAACGGTGCGTACGCTGAGCGGCGAAGAGGACGGAAAGGTAGCGGTTACGATTTACACCAACCGTTACGTCGAGGGAATTTATGCGGCCAGCCGCACCTCGGCAGAGCTTGTTCTGGTTCGCTCGGAGGGGATCAAGGTGCCGGTGCAAAGCCTGCATATGCAGGACAATCAGACCGGCGTTTACGTACTGCGGCTCGGCGTTGCCAGATTTGTCCCGGTACAGGTGCGGTACAAAAACAGTGACTGGGCAATCATCGGCGCGGTCACCGACACGGGGGCAGAATATAAGCTGCAAATCTACGATGAAGTTGTGGTGGAATCAAAGAATCTGGAGGACGGTAAGGTTGTGAGGTAAATGGATATCAGAGAAAATATCGAAAAAGTTCAGCAGCAGATTGCGGCGGCGGCACAGGCCGCAGGCCGTGACGCGAGCGAAATCCGCCTTGTTGCGGTCAGCAAGACAAAGCCGCCGGAAATGGTGGCGGAGGCGATTGCGTGCGGCGTGACGGACTTTGGCGAGAACCGACCGCAGGAGCTTTCCAAAAAATATGCGGATTTTCCGGCTGCGCGCTGGCATCAGATCGGTCAGCTGCAGCGCAACAAAGTCAAATATATCATCGATAAGGCGGCGCTGATTCATTCGGTGGATTCTTTGCACCTTGCGGAGGAGATCGAAAAACAGGCTGCCAAAATTCAAAAAATCCAGGATATTTTGATCCAGGTCAATATCACGGGAGAAGAGACAAAATCCGGCGTATCGCCGGGTGAAACGGCCGCATTGTGCCGGGCAGTCAGCACACTTTCGCATGTGCGGATTTTGGGATTGATGACCATCTCGGCAGCCGGGTACAGCGCGGCGGAAAACAGCGCGGTTTTTCAAAAGCTGAAAGAACTTGCCGATGCCATCGAAAAAGAGCGGATTCCGGGTGTTTTGATGCAGGAGCTTTCCATGGGGATGACCCATGATTTTCAGACGGCGATTGCAGCCGGTGCAACCATGGTTCGGGTGGGCAGCGGCATTTTCGGAGCAAGAAACACAGAACCTGTAAAATAACGGGGAAACCCTTTTAGATACCTGCCAAATTTTTTGTGCCGGCAGGGAAACATAATCACCACCGGGGCACAGCGGTAGAATGGAGTAGAAAATGAGCAGTTTTGTGAACAAGATGATGAGCTTTATCGGCCTGGACGGCAACGATTTTAACGAGGATTATTATGCGGATGATGCACTACAGGAGAACGGTTACGACGAGTATGACGACGAGCCGGTTATCGACCGCCTAAACGCCAGAAGAAGCAGCCGGGTTGTCAAGCTGCACGATAACGCGGCAGCGCCGCAGATGAAGGTGGTTGTGATTCAGCCGGAGAGCTTTGAAGAGGCGCGGAGCATTACCGATCACTTAAAGGGCAGAAAGCCCATTGTGGTGAACCTAGAATCCGTTGAAAAGAATGTCGCACGGAGAATCGTGGATTTTCTCAGCGGATCGGTTTATGCCTTGGACGGCGAAATCCAGAAGATTTCAAACGGCATTTTTCTGCTTGCGCCGAGTAATGTCGGTATCATGGGTGAGGACATGCAGGCTGCAAAGGACAGCTTCCCGTGGAATAACTGAGTGTGATGCAGGATTTGACACAAGAGGACAAGCTGCTCCTTGCAAAGGCGGAGGATACATTAAGGCTTTCCGAAAAACGGTACGAGGTGAAAACGCTGGGCTTTTTAAATCCGCACCAGCGTGCCGTCATTTTAGAAAATATGCTCTATACGCCGGATATGAAGGTGGTCTTTGACGGGGGCTATGAAGAGGCCGAGCGGACGCAGATGGTATGCTGTCCGGAATTTTGCGAGATTGACCGTGACGCTTATCTGACCGTTTTGGAATGCACCGGCCGTGACATTGCGGCGCTTTCGCATCGGGATTACTTGGGCAGCCTGATGGGACTTGGTATCGTCCGCGAGAAGATCGGTGATATCCTGGTCGCGGAGGATAGGGCTTCGATTTTTGTGCAGCCTCAAATCGCAGATTATGTGATACAAAATCTGACAAAGATCGGCCGCTGCGGCGTACATCTTAAAAAGACAAGTGCGGCAGACGCCGTTTTGCCGCTGCGCCCTGTGCGTGAGATTGAGGGCACGGTTTCTGCCCTGCGTCTGGATGTGGTGCTGTCCTGTGCCATCGGTCTTGCCAGAGGAAAGACGGCAGACCTGATCCGGAGCGGACAGGTAAGTGTGAATTGGAAACCGCAGGAAGAGGTTTCGGCGGTTTTAAAAGAAAATGACGTGATATCCGCGCGCGGCTACGGAAGAATGAAGTTGTCGCGGATCGGCGGTCTGACAAGAAAAGGCAGATACAGTATTACCATATGCCGATATGTTTAGAGGGGGGAGAAGTATGCTGACACCGCAAGACATTGACAGCAAGATTTTTAAACAGACCATGCGTGGCTATGCCGTTGATGAGGTAGAGACTTTTTTACAGGAAGTATCGGAGGATTATGCAAGACTGTATCGGGAGAATTTAGCGGCAAAAGAGAGGATCGAGATGCTCTCCGACGCCGTCAGACAGTATAAGGCGATGGAAGAAACGCTGCAAAACGCGTTATCGGTTGCAAAACGCAGCGGAGACGATGTAAAACAAAACGCGTATGACCGCGCCGAGGTCATTGTCCGGGACGCGCAGATCCGTGCTGAGGAAATGATCGAAAATGCAAACGGCGAGGTAGAAAAGATTCGCTATCAGTACGAACAAATGAAACGCAGCGTCGAAGTTTTCCGCGCGAAGGTGGTATCGCTGCTGCATGCGCAGCTTGATATTATCAAGGATTATTCGCAGATCGAAGTGAATGAGGATATTTTAAAAACGGCAAAAACCGTTTTGGAGCAGGGCGTCAAAGAGGCTGAGGCAAAAGAGGACGCGGACACCATGGAACTCCCGGAAATCGTTCGGGATGCAGACGGAAATTATCAGAGCGCGGATGAGAGAGAATAGATAACGGGGCGGTGTACTTTTTACACCGCCTTCTGCCGCAAAAAGAGGAAAAAACAAAAATAGTGAGGCATGACATATATGGGATATATTATGTTGGGTATGGCAATCTTGATTTTGGATATCATGACCAAGCTGGTTGCCGAATTGAATTTAAAGGCGCTGGACACGGTGCCGATCATCAAGGGCGTGTTCCATTTTACCTATGTGGAAAACCGCGGAATCGCGTTTGGCATGTTCAGCGATGCGCGGCTTTTGTTCATCATCATTTCCATCGCGGTATTGGCGGTGCTTGCCGTTTTGTACGGCAAGACGCGGTTTCGGACAAGGTGGCTGCGCTTTGGCACCGCGCTGATTTACGGCGGCGCGATCGGGAATTTGATGGAACGTATGGCAAAGGGTTATGTGGTTGACTTTTTTGACTTTCGGTTGATTCACTTCCCGGTATTTAACGTTGCCGATATCGCGGTATGCGTCGGCGCCGTGCTGCTGATGATTCATTTTATCATCAGCGAACGGGAAGAGCAGAAAACGATGGGCGAAGGGCAGGGAAAGCAAAGTGACACAGGAGAGAACCTGGAGCGTGAATCCGCAGCAGGCCGGAGAGAGGATTGATCGGTTTTTGGACGGTGTGATGGAGGACTTTACCCGTTCGCATCTGCAAAAGCTGATCCACGATCAATGCGTCACGGTAAACGGCGGCCATGTAAAGCCAAGCTATAAGATGCGTGAGGGAGATCAGGTGACGGTCACCGTCCCCGAAGTGAAAGAGACCGATATTTTGCCGGAGCCGATTGCGCTTTCGATCGTGTATGAGGATGCGGATATGCTGGTTGTCGATAAGCCGCAGGGAATGGTGGTTCATCCTGCCGCAGGGAACGAGACGGGAACCTTAGTCAATGCGCTTTTGGCGTATTGCGGCGATACGCTGTCCGGCATCAACGGAGAAAAGCGGCCCGGAATTTTGCATCGGATCGATAAGGACACCAGCGGCCTTTTGATGGTTGCCAAAAACGATAAGGCACACCAAAGCCTGGCGGCGCAGATCAAAGCGCATAGCCTGACGAGGGCTTACCTTGCGCTGGTGCACGGCGGATTTCGAGAGGACAGCGGCACGATTGCGCTTCCGATCGGCAGGCATCCGCACGACCGAAAAAAGATGGCGGTCACCGAAAAAAACGCACGCAGTGCGGTCACGCATTACTTTGTGAAAGAACGTTTTTCGGGCTATACCCTGGTAGAATGCCGGCTGGAAACGGGGCGAACCCATCAGATCCGCGTGCATATGAGTTATCGGGGTCACCCGATCGTCGGCGATCCCGTGTACGGGGTAAAAAAGGAGCCGTTCTCGTTAAACGGGCAGCTGCTGCACGCGTGGCAGATCGGATTTATCCATCCCACAAGCGGAAAATATATGGAATTTCAGAGTCCGCTGCCGGCGTATTTTGAAAAAGTTTTAAAAAGATTAAGAAATTTGTAGACAAAAACCATAACTTGTTGTATAATGGGCAGAGAGCGAAAAAGCAGACGCTTTGTTAGAACGGAAAGACCGCGGCGGCGCAGATGTGCCGAAACGGAAAATTCCGCCGGAGAACGCTCTTTGGAAAGCAAGCCGGCGGAAGTGCTAGGGTTGCTTTTTTGTTGTATAGGAAAGGAGAGAAATCGTCATGACGGAGCGCAAGCGGATTATGGGTGCGGAAGAAATCGCCAAAAAGCTGGATCGGATCGGCATTGAGATCGCGGAACGGAATATGTGCGAAAAAAAGCTGGCTCTTATCGGCATTGTCCGACGCGGAGTTTATTTGTCACAGCGGCTGGCACCGGTGATTCAAAAGCATATGCCAAACAGTGAGATTTTGACCGGCAGCTTGGACATTACCTTATACGGTGAAGATCATCGGATGATCGACCGTTTTCCTTTGTTAAACGGGACCGATATCCCGTTTTCGATTGCGAATATTCCTGTGGTTTTGGTAGACGATATTTTGTATACCGGAAAAACAATCCACAGAGCCTTGGATGCGCTGTTGGATCTGGAGGAGCCGTCAGAAGTTCAGCTGGCCGCTTTTTTGGATCGTGGACGGCGCTGTTTTCCTATTAGCGCGGATTATGTGGGCGCGCGGATTCCAAGCTCCAGGGTGGAACGGGTTGCGCTGCATATGGAAGAGATTGACGGTGTTGACGAGGTTATCATAGAAAAGGAGAGTTTTTAAAACGCATGAAGCATTTATTGGGGCTAAGAGATGTATCCGCCGGTGAAATTGAAACCATTTTAAATGAGGCATTCCGCATGAAACGGGAGGTGCTGCTCGGCAATAAAAAAACGGGTGACTTAAACGGTAAAAGCGTGGTGACCCTGTTTTATGAAAACAGTACGCGTACCCGTCTGTCCTTTGAGCTGGCGTCCAAATACCTGGGCGCGACCGCGGCGAATATTACCGCGTCCGGCAGCAGTGTCGCAAAAGGAGAAACGCTGATCGATACGGCGAAAACGATTCGGCAGATGGCGGCGGACGCCGTAATTATCCGTCATCCGTCCTCCGGCGCACCGCATCTGGTGGCAGAGCATGTCGACACCGCCGTGATCAATGCAGGAGACGGTATGCACGAGCATCCGACCCAGGCGCTGCTTGACCTTATGACAATTCAGGAAAAAAAGGGAACACTTCATGGGCTTAAGGTTGCGATTGTCGGCGATGTCAAGCACAGCCGCGTCGCGCGGAGCAATATTTACGGCCTGAAAAAAATGGGGGCGGAGGTTGTCCTCGGCGGCCCTTCTACCCTGATGCCGGCCGAGATTGAGCAAATGGGCGTAAAGGCGTACTATGACGTTGACCGCGCGGTGGAAGGCGCCGATGTCATTATGGGACTTCGGATTCAGTTAGAGCGCCAGAAGAAGGGCTCCTTCCCCACGGTACGGGAATATCATAAATATTTTGGAATCAACGACGCGCGGCTCCGCAAGGCGGCGCCGGACGTGATTGTCATGCATCCGGGTCCGGTGAACCGCGGCGTGGAACTGTCCGCCGATGTAATTGACGGTGTAAAATCCGTGATTGAGCAGCAGGTCACCAACGGTGTTTGCGTTCGGATGGCGGTCTTAAACCTTTTGATCGGCGACAAGAGATAAAACAGGAGGATGAGCATGGGCTTACTGATAAAAAACGGGTTGGTGATTGACCCCGAAAACGGAATCGAAGAAAAGCTGGATCTTTGGATCGAGGACGGTATCATCTGCGCCGTGGGACACGATTTGTCAGCGGACGGCGCGGAGGTGTATGACGCAAAGGGCTGCGTGGTGGCGCCGGGACTTGTGGATCTGCACGTGCACTTTAGAGAACCGGGCTTTGAATATAAGGAAGATATCGAAAGCGGCAGCCGCGCGGCGGCAAAAGGCGGCGTGACGACGGTGGTCTGTATGCCGAATACGAAACCGGCGGTAGATCGCCGGGCTTTGGTTGAATATATCGTAAACCGCGGCAGACAGGTGGGGCTTTGCAACGTTTTGACCTGCGGATGTATCACAAAAGGGCAAATGGGCGAGGAGCTTGCGGAGATCGGCGAACTGAAGGATGCCGGCGCAGCGGCCATCTCGGATGACGGCAGACCGGTGTTATCTTCATCCCTGATGCGCAAGGCGTTAGAATATGCCAAGATGTTCCAAATCCCGGTTTTCTCCCATAGTGAGGATTTGGATTTGGTGGACGGCGGCTCGATGAACGAGGGCAGCGTGTCAACCAGACTCGGCCTGCGTGGCATCCCCAAGGCAGCCGAGAGCGTCGCAGTAAGCCGCGATGTGCTGATTGCGGAGCAGGTGGGCGGCAGACTGCACGTCTGCCATGTCAGCACAAAAAATTCCATTGATGCAATTCGTGCCGCAAAGGCACGAGGCGCACAGATCACGGCCGAGACCGCGCCGCACTACTTCAGTCTGACGGACGAGGCGTGCGAGGGATTTTGCACCAACGCCAAGATGAATCCGCCGCTGCGCGACCGCGCGGATGTGGAGGCGGTGATCGCAGGTTTAAAGGACGGCACCATCGATGCGATTGCGACCGACCATGCGCCGCACCACCGCGACGAAAAAGAGGTGGAGTTTGATCAGGCGTGCAATGGGATAGTCGGGCTTGAGACCTCGCTTGGTGTGGGAATGACTTATCTTGTGCGCACCGGCGCACTGACGCTGCCGCAGCTGATTGAAAAGATGAGTACGGCGCCGGCAAAGATCATTGCATCTGACCGGGGTACGCTGGGCGTCGGCAAGGCGGCGGATGTTGTGGTGTTTTGCCCGGACGAATCCTATGTGGTGGACGCGGCATCGCTTGCGTCTAAGGGGAAGAACACGCCCTATGACAAAAAAACGCTGTGGGGCAAAGTAAAGCTGACCGTTTGCGGCGGAAAGATCGTATACCGCGACACGGATTGCTAACATCAGGTTAAGATTGACGGCAGATAGAACAGGAGGACATCATTTTGATCGATACATTGATAAACAAAATTATAGAAAAGAAAAACCCTACCGTTGCAGGTCTGGATCCCAAGCTGGATTATGTGCCGGAGGATATGAAACAGGCCGCCTTTTCGGAATACGGCGAAAATTTCACCGGCGCGGCGCAGGCAATTTTACAATTTAACAGAACCTTGATTGACGCCCTTTGCGATATCGTTCCGGCGGTGAAGCCGCAATGCGCTTATTATGAAATGTATGGGATTGAGGGAATGCGCTGCCTTTATGAGACCATACGCTATGCGCAAGAAAACGGGATGTACGTAATTCTGGACGCAAAGCGCGGCGACATCGGCGCAACCTCAGAGGCGTATGCCAGGGCGTACCTCGGTGAGACGAAGATCGGTGACAGCAGCGCAGCGGCGTTTGACGCGGATTGCCTGACGGTAAATCCGTACCTTGGCACGGACGGTATCGCGCCCTTTGTCCGGCAGTGCAGCGAACACGAAAAAGGAATTTTTGTCCTGGTGAAAACCTCGAACCAATCCTCCGGCGAATTGCAGGATTTAAAATCCGGCGGCCGGTATATCTATGAACATATGGCAGACCTGGTAAAGCAGTGGGGCGCGGATTTAATCGGTACCCACGGTTACAGCAGCGTCGGCGCCGTGGTAGGGGCGACCTATCCGGAGCAGGCCGAGGTACTGCGTAAAATCATGCCGCATATTTATTTTCTGGTTCCCGGCTACGGTGCACAGGGCGGCAAGGCGGAGGACGTGGCAAAAAGCTTTAACCGTGACGGCTTGGGCGCGATTGTGAACGCCTCGCGTTCGATCATGTGCGCGTATCAAAAGCAGGGCGGAACGCTGGGGGACGCGGCACGCAGGGAGGCAATCCTGATGCGTGATGATATTATGAGCGCGGTAGGAGGAAAGTAATATGATCTGTGAAGTGGTGAAAAAGCAGTGGCTGACGCAGTCCGTCTGTGACATGACGGTACTATGCCCCGAAATGGCAAAAAACGCCGCACCCGGTCAGTTTTTGCATATCCTGTGCGGCAGTGACAGCTATCTGCGCCGGCCGATCAGTATTTGCGATGTGATCGGCAATCGGCTTTTGCGCTTTGTCTTTTCGGTAAAGGGAAAGGGAACAAAAGCGATATCGATGAAAAATCCGGGAGAATACCTTGATATTTTAGGGCCGCTCGGACACGGGTTCTCGATTTCCGCCCCGGCGGAGCATCCGCCGCTGCTGATCGGCGGCGGCATCGGCGTTTTTCCGCTTTTGTATCTGGCAAAAAAGCTGGGCGGCAAGGCGAGTGCCGTACTGGGATTTCAAAATAAAGAGGCAGTGCTTTTGACGGACGAGTTTTCCAAGGTCTGTCAGAACGTCTTTTTATCGACCGATGACGGCAGCGCCGGTTTTCACGGCTTTGTGACCGATATCTTAAAAAATATCGTGGATTCCAACCCGGTCTCGGCAATTTACACCTGCGGCCCGAAAGCAATGATGAAACAGGTGAGCATGATTGCCGCGCAAAAGGGGATTCCCGTCCAGGTCTCATTGGAGGAACGGATGGGCTGCGGCGTCGGCGCGTGTATGACATGTACCTGCGGCGTCGGCGGCGGACGCAAGCGCGTCTGCAAAGACGGCCCGGTCTTTGACGGAACGGAGGTGGATTGGGATGACTAATATGGCGGTCAACATCGCAGGCGTCACCTGGAAGAACCCGGTCACCACCGGATCGGGGACGTTTGGGTTCGGCAGGGAATACAGCGAGTATTTTGATCTGTCGGAGCTCGGCGCGGTTTGCTTAAAGGCGCTCTCCGCCGTGCCGCGGCAGGGAAACCCCTCACCGCGGATCGCCGAGGTGGAAAAGGGCGTTTTAAACAGTGTCGGTTTGCAGAATCCCGGCGCAGCGGCGTTTTTGGAAAAGGAGCTTCCGTGGCTCAGAACGTTTGATACCAAGCTAATTGCAAATCTTTGCGGCTCCACCGTTGAGGACTATGTTGCGGTCGCGGAGATTTTGGGGGATCGCGTGGATATGTTTGAACTCAACATCTCCTGCCCCAATGTCAAAGAGGGCGGTATGGCGTTTGGCACGGATCCCAAGATGATTGAGCATATCACACAAAAGGTCAAGGCGGTGTCCAAAGTTCCGCTGATCGTCAAGCTCTCGCCCAATGTGACGGATATTGCAGAGATGGCAAGGGCGGCCGAAGCCGGCGGCGCGGACGCGATTTCGCTGATTAACACACTGCTCGGCATGAAAATCGACGTGCATACCAGGCGGCCGATTCTTGCAAGAAACATGGGCGGCCTGTCCGGCCCTGCCATCAAGCCGATTGCGCTGCGGATGGTGTATCAGACGCGCCTTGCAACCAAGCTTCCGATCATCGGTATGGGCGGCATTGCCACCGGTGAGGACGCGGTGGAATTTATGCTGGCCGGCGCCAATGCGGTCGCGGTCGGTACGGCCGGTCTGGTCGATCCGTATGCCTGGATTCGGGTGCGCAACGGAATTTTAGAATATCTGGAGAAAAATAATATTGCCGATGTCAATGAGATCGTCGGCGCGGTCAAAATAAACGGTTAGATACGATCACCAAAGAAAGGATGCGTAAAATAATGACAAATCAAGAAATTATTGCGATGCTGAAAGAAGCCGGCGTATTGCTGGAGGGACATTTTTTGCTGACCTCCGGGCGGCACAGTGATAAATATATGCAGTGTGCAAAGATTTTTCAGGATGCGAAGTACAGTGTTCCGCTGTGCGCGGAGCTGGTCGCACAATACCGGGACGAGAATGTTGAACTGGTCATCGGCCCGGCAATCGGTGCGATTTCCATGTCCTATGAGGTGGGAAAGCAGCTCGGCGTGCGCAACATTTTTGCAGAACGCGAAAACGGCGTTATGACGCTGCGCCGCGGCTTTACAATTGAAAAGGGCGAGCGTGTGCTGATTGTGGAGGACGTTGTGACAACCGGCGGCAGCGTGCGTGAGGTCATGGATTTGGTTCGTGCCTGCGGCGGCGAAATTGTCGGGGTCGGCTCAATCGTGGACCGCACCGGCGGCAAAATTGATTTCGGCGTACCGTACCGCAGTGCGTTTTCGATGGATATTACCTCTTATGAGCCGGGAGATTGCCCGATCTGCAAGACCTGCATGCCGCTTGTAAAGCCCGGAAGCCGCGCGGTGAAATAGTATGGCTGAGGATGCATCCAAAAAGAAAGCAAAAATCGACCACAGCGGTCACAGAAAGCGGCTGGATGAGAAGAATCGGATTGTCGGCGCGGAACAGATGCCGGAGCACGAGGTGTTAGAGCGCATTTTGTTTACCGTGATTCCGAGAGGAAACACCAACTTTATGGCGCATGAGCTTTTGAAAATGTGCGGATCGCTCTACGGTGTTCTGACGGCCTCGCCGCAGGAGCTGACCAGGGTTGCGGGTATCGGCAGCCGTGCCGCGGAGTTTTTGCATGATTTACTTCCGCTGCTCGGCATCGTGGAGCGTTGCAGAATGGACGAGGAAGGCAAAAGCAAGCCCTGTCTTGACACGGTTGAGAAAATGGGAGAATATGCAAAGTCCATTTTTTACGGAAAACTCACCGAGGCCTGTTATATGGTCAGCCTGAATGCAAGCAAAAGGGTGTACCGTCTGGATCGGATTGCGCAGGGAAGCCTGGACGAGGTACCGGTTTACACGCGTGAGGTCATCAAGCTTGCTTTATATATTGAGGCGGATTCGGTGTTTTTGGTGCATAACCACCCGGCCGGATATCTGGTTCCCTCCCAAAGCGATATTGCGATGACGCAGGAAATCGGAAGAGGTCTTATGACGCTCGGCATTGAGCTGATCGATCATATCATTGTCGGCGGCGGTGACTATATCAGTTTAAAACAGATGGGCGTTTTTTGAGAAAAGGTGAATCAGGGCGGCAGAAAAGCTGCCGCCCTGATTCCGATGGAAAGTGTTTTTGCGTTTTGTACCATTTTTCGCCGTAAAACAGAGGCGCTTGCGAAAGAGAAAAAATTTTTTCAAATTTTTTTCATTTCGGTGTAGACAAACGGTTTTTTTTAGTATATAATAGAGAAAATTTGGGTATTCTGTGTTTTTTGCCGGCAACGGCAAAAAAATTTTGCCCAAAATCAGGCGGAGCTTTGCTTTTTTGTAAAATCGGGCAAGGCTTTGACAAAAGAAAACAAAAGGGGGAATCGGTTTTGAAGAAACTGACGGGAAAGGATTATGTGTTAGGTTTGCAGCATATGTTTGCAATGTTTGGGGCGACGGTTTTGGTACCGCTGCTGACCGGTCTTAGTGTTTCGACAACCCTGTTGATGGCAGGTCTCGGAACGCTGCTGTTCCATTTGATTACCGGCGGAAAGGTGCCGGCGTTTTTGGGTTCGTCGTTTGCGTTTTTGGGAGGATATGCAGCCATTGCTCCGCTGATTGACGGTGCACCCAATATGGAGATGCTGCCGTATGCGTCCCTGGGCGTTGTTTTTGCAGGTCTTTTGTACTTAGTGCTTGCACTCTTGTTTAAACTCTGTGATGTGAAAAATGTAATGAAATTCTTCCCGCCGGTTGTGACCGGACCGATTATTATTGCGATCGGCTTGATTCTGGCGCCCTCTGCAATTTCCAACTGCCAGAGCAACTGGCCGATTGCCATCATTGCCTTTGCGACCATCGTGGTATGTAACGTATGGGGCAAGGGAATGATTAAGATTGTCCCGATTCTGATCGGTATTATGGTGTCGGTGCTGGTGTCGATTGTGATGCAGCTCTGCGGCGTTGAGGTGTTCGACCCGGTAAAGCTGCAGGAACTCTCCGATGCGGCTTGGTTCGGACTTCCGATTGATTTTGAGCGGTCTGTCTTTATGGTACGTGACGGTGCAAAGGCGGTTACGGCAATCATTGCGATCGTGCCGATTGCACTTGCTGCCATGATGGAGCATATCGGCGATGTTTCTGCCATCAGCTCTACGGTTGGTAAAAACTTTATTGCAGATCCCGGTCTGCACCGCACTTTGACCGGCGACGGATTGGCGACGTCTTTCTCGGCAATCTTCGGCGGTCCGGCGAATACGACCTACGGCGAAAATACCGGCGTATTGGCACTGACCAAGGTTTACGACCCCCGTGTGATCCGTATTGCGGCATATTTTGCAATCGTGCTGTCCTTCTCGCCGAAGGTAGCCGCATGCATCAGCTTGATCCCGACGGCGGTTATCGGCGGTGTATCGTTGATTCTCTACGGTATGATTTCTGCCATCGGTACCAGAAACCTGGTAGAAAATCAGGTGGATCTGTCCAAGAGCCGTAACATCATTATCGCGGCAACCATCCTGGTATCCGCACTGGGCTTTAATAACATCGGCGGCATTTCGTTTGAAGTATTCGGAACCACCATTACGCTGACCGGCCTTGCGATTGCGGCAATTTTGGGTATCGTACTGAATGCGGCTATGCCCGGTAAGGATTTTGAGTTTGTGGCTGATGAGGAAAAGGCATCCGAAAAGGGTGTAGATTTTAAACTCTAAAAAAGAAAAGAGGAACCGTTATGAGTAAACTGTTTGTTATGGATCATCCGCTGATTTCGCATAAAATTGCGATGCTGCGGGACAAAAACACCTCTGTCAGAGATTTTCGTGCTTTGGTGAACGAGATCGCATTGCTGATGGGGTATGAAGCGACCAAGGATTTAAAGATGACAGAGGTAGAGGTAGAAACCCCGGTTGCTACCACCAAGGGACAAGTGATCGAACGCCAGGTGGCATTGGTGCCGATTCTGCGTGCCGGCCTTGGCATGGTTGACGCATTGATGAGCCTGATTCCTGCGGCAAAGGTGGGACATATCGGCCTGTATCGGGATCACGAGACCTTGCAGCCGGTGGAATATTACTGCAAGCTGCCGAGCGATATTGAGCAGCGCCAGGTTTTGGTGCTTGACCCGATGCTTGCGACCGGCGGCAGCTCCAGCGCAGCGATTTCCTTTATCAAAAAGCGCGGTGCAAAAAATATTCGTCTTGTGTGTGTCATCGGCGCGCCGGAAGGCGTTAAGGCTGTACAGGAGGCACACCCGGATGTGGATATTTATGTTGCGGCGCTTGACGAAAAACTGAACGAGAACGGATATATCATTCCGGGTCTCGGCGATGCCGGCGACCGTTTGTTTGGAACCCTGTAAGCCAACGCGTCAGTTTTCCGCACAACAAGAAGGCTTGGCCGGCGGCAGGTGATTTGGGATTTTATGATGTTTGCCGGTCGGGCAGCAGATGGTAGGTGAGTTTATGACAGGTAAAAAAGAGTGGGTTATCAGCGACGGTTTCATGAATGCGACATCAAGCGGAGACTTTGTGAGCCATGAAGCAGTATGCGTGTTGAATCTTTCCGGGCAGACTGCAAATGTTGCGATTACAATCTATTTTGAGGACAGAGAGCCGATGAAAGGGTTTACCACAACCTGCGAAAATGAGAGAACAAATCACATTCGCCTTGATAAAATAGAAAATGATCGGGGCGAGAAGATTCCGCGTGAAGTTCCTTATGCCATCGTGGTTGAAAGCGATGTTCCGATCGTGGTACAGCATACCAGAATGGACGTCAGTCAGGCGGAGATGGCGCTTATGACAACGCTTGCTTATTCGTGATGAGGAGCATTTAAAAAGTAAAACGGAGCCCGGTTTTGACCGGGCTCTGTTTCATGAAAAGCGCGAAATCGCACCTTTGTTCCGGGTGTTTCTGTTAAACTGTTTCTGAATTAAAATTTCAAGAAAAAATATTGAAAAAAAGAGAAAAAGTCCTTGACAACAGGGTATAGTATGTGGTATAATCATGAACGTTGTCGAGGTGTGGCTCAGTTTGGTAGAGTACTTCGTTCGGGACACGGTACTATTCAATTCATTAAGTATCCGCCGAACTCCCACAAACCTTTTAACACCGCCACTTTACGGCGACTTAAAAAACTAAATACATGTGGTCAAATCAGTTTTGACCACATGTTATCCCACAGACACGGGAATATAGAAAATTTAATATCGGGGTGTGGCGCAGTTTGGTAGCGCGCTTGCTTCGGGAGCAAGAGGCCGTGGGTTCAAGTCCCGCCACTCCGACCATAGAATAACCGAAAGGTTGATACAAAGAAAATCCCTTTATTTCAAGGGATTTTCTTTGTTTTGCACTAATTTTGGTTCGATTTTGCAAGTATATTTTACGTATTTGCTATCGGATTTTTTTTAGGGGGGTAATCGGTTTTACCCCCCTTTTGATGTTTTTTACCCCCCTAATTTTGAGACCTTTTTTGTAGTTCATACTCAACTTTACTACCATC
>OLOI01000534.1_pt1 | contig 37761 bp, 35 predicted proteins | sample 1672131 | NCBI WGS metagenome assembly OLOI01 (sample SAMEA3136651, study PRJEB25190) | human gut metagenome
TTGCTTGCGGGGGCTCGAAAACGAAGTCACAAGTGACTTCTGTCTCGCTCCCTCTTTACTTTTTAGCGTTCATAAATAATCGTTGTTGGACCATCATTTTCCAAATCAATTTTCATCATTGCTCCAAAATGTCCGGTCTCAACAGGAATACCAGTAGCAGCTAATTTTTGATTAAAAAGATCATATAACGGTTCAGCAATCTCAGGACTAGCCGCCTGTGAAAAACCAGGACGATTCCCATGCTTAGTATCAGCATAAAGGGTAAATTGGGAGACTGATAAAATCGCACCATTAACGTCCCGCAACCCCTTATTCATCTTACCGTTTTCATCCTCAAAAACACGAAGATTAGTAATTTTATGCACTAAGTAGTTTAACTTTTCTTCGGTATCATCTGGAGCAAAACCGACTAAGAGAAAATAGCCAAGGCCAATTTTACCAACAACTTCATCATCAATTGAAACTGCTGCATGATTTACTTTTTGTAAAACAACTCGCACAAGCATCCTCCTATCGAATAATTCTTTTGACAACGTAAACATCTGGAATGTTCTTTAAGCCATCCATGATCAGTTGTAACTGCCGTAAATTACGCACTCCGATAATCAAACTAATTGTCACCATCTTATTGTGGTCAACTTTTCCGTTAACTGAATTTAAGAAGCGCGTACTGTTATTTACTGAACGTAAAACATCATTTAATAAGCCATTTCGATTGTATCCCTGAACTTCCAAGTCAGCATTGTAGTTTGTTCTGTCGCCATTAGGATTTGCCCAATATACACTAACAATTCGTTCGCCATTCTTACGGGCGGCTTTAATATTCGGGCAATCATCCCGGTGAACTGACACTCCTCGTCCCTTGGTAATGTAGCCAGTAATAGCATCTCCAGGGATTGGACTACAGCAATGACTTAAACGAACAAGAAGATTGTCAACTCCTTCAACAATTACGCCCTCGCTCGATGCCTTAGCCTGTTTTTGCTTTTCACGTTCATCCGGCTTTTTAAGAGTCTGATGATCTTCTAATACAGCTTTTTCTGCTGCTTGTTGGCGGTCGCTTTCAACTTGTTGCCGGATATCAGCAGTAAAACGATTTCTAATACCCACGGGAGCCAAGTCACCAAATCCTAGAGCCGCAAACATGTCATCACTACTATTATAATGACTCTCCTGAGCAACTTCCTCACATTTTTCATCAGTCATCAATTCTGCTGGCGAGTATCCTGCTTCACGGAGTTCATTTTCAAGAAGCTGTTTTCCTTCTTCAATGTTCTTTTCCCGATCGTGTGCACGGAAGAATTGGCGAATCTTATTACGAGCCCGCCGTGTTGAAACCAAATCAAACCAATCACGACTTGGACCAGCTGATGATGATGAAGTCAAAATATCAACAATGTCACCATTTTTGATCTCATAATCAAGGGGTACAATCCGTCCATTTACTTTAGCTCCAGTTGTATGATTACCAACCTCAGTATGAATTTGGTAAGCCATATCAAGTGGGCCAGATCCCTTAGGCATTTCAATTACGTCACCTTTAGGGGTAAATGCATAGACCTTATCAGTAAATATATCACTCTGAATCCCCTGCATAAATTCATCTGTGCCTTGACTTTCACTTCGTAATTCAAGGATTTCTTTGACGACATTTAGCTTTTGACTATCCTGAGTTTGTTGGATTCCATTAGTCTTACCTTCTTTATATGCCCAGTGAGCAGCAACCCCATATTCAGCAATTTCATGCATCTTGTGAGTCCGTATCTGCACTTCTAATGGTCGTCCTTCTGGTCCAATAATTGTTGTATGCAAGGATTGGTATCCGTTAGTCTTAGGCATTGCAATATAATCCTTAAACCGTCCAGGCATTGGTTTCCAATTAGTATGGATAGCTCCAAGAGCAGCATAACAGTCACGAATTGAGTCAACGACAATTCGAACCGCGAGGAGGTCATAGATTTGGCTAAATTGCTTATGTTGAGTAACCATTTTACGGTAGACAGAATAAATATGCTTAGGCCGGCCATAAATTTCAACATTCGGTCCTAAGTCCAAATCCGCAATCGCCTTCTTTATTAACTTAATTGACTCATCAATATAGTCAACCCGCTGATCGCGCCGTGAATTCATCAAATGGACAATCCGGTAATATTGTTGCGGATTTAAGTACCGTAATGACAGGTCTTCTAGTTCCCACTTAATAGTACTGATACCCAAGCGATCTGCAATTGGAGCATAAATTTCAAGGGTTTCATTTGAGATGCGGCGCTGCTTATCAGGTCGCAAATGCTTAAGGGTGCGCATATTATGAAGCCGGTCCGCAAGCTTAACAATCATTACCCGAATATCCTTTGACATTGCAAGTAATAATTTACGATGAGTGGCAGCCATTTGTTCTTTATTTGATTTGTAACGAATCTTACCAAGCTTTGTATCACCATCAACAATCATTGCAATGGTTGGTCCAAAGAGTTCTTTAATATCATCTAAGGTTGCGCCAGTATCTTCTACAATATCATGTAAATATCCTGCACAAACTGTTTCGGGATCCATATGAAGATTAGCAAGGATCCCCGCAACTTGGATAGGATGAATAATATACGGTTCTCCAGATTTACGTCGTTGGTCATGGTGAGCTACCTCGGCAAAATGATATGCCTTTTCAACTAAAGCAACGTGTTCTTCATTCATATAAGAACTAACCATCTTTTGAACATCTTCATGTGTCAATTCCTTTTCTTTTGACATCGGACGACCTCCTTTCAATTACTTTTGTTGACGCATTGCCCAGGATAAGTACGCAAGCGCTAAGTAAGCAAGGGCAAAATAATAAGTATATCGGGGCATAAAGAAATACGCAGTTATCAAGTAAAGGATTGGAAAAATGAATAACTCGCCCCATTTTCGCTGGTGCTTATAAATCCAATAACCGGACCAAATACTAAAAATACCATTAATAAGGATTAAGACAATCTCTACCATTACCACTCGCGTAACAAATGGAAGCTTATCAACAACGAGCGTCAATACAATCCCAATTAAAATACTAGCTAGCCATAATGGTTTGTCTAAATGTTCCCATGCTTTTTTCATAAAATTCATTCTCTCTCAACACCTATATTCAGTTTTAAATCACCGATTAAAGCTGTTCTTTATTTTACCATAAGTAAGCCGGCTACATTATGACAATTCCATTGCATATGAAATAGCTGCCATGAAATATAATGGCGCTGTTTCAGTCCGCAGAATTCGTGGTCCTAAACCAGCTGCTACCACGCCAGCTTCATTCATTTTAGCAATTTCATTTTCCGACAACCCACCTTCTGGGCCAAAAACAGCAAGGATCGAGTCTCCTGGTTTAAGGGCATTAAATTGTTGCGCTAAAGCACTTGTTTCTCCCTGTTTAGCTGATTCTTCCCAAGCAACTATCCGTTCAGTAGCGGGATAATTGGCTAATAATTGATCAAGATTAGCACTGTATTCAACCTGGGGAATCTTATTTCGATGGGATTGTTCCGCTGCTGATTCAGCTATCTTTTGCAGACGTTCGATCTTTCGTTTCTGCTTATTCCCCTGCCAGTGACTAATGGAGCGAGCCGCATCGAAGAAGACAATTTTGTCTGCCCCCAATTCAGTTGCCTTTTGAACAATTAATTCTGGTTTCTCTTTAGTCTTTGGAAGTCCGCAGGCAAGTGTCACTGAAACTGGTAATTCACTATCAGCATCTAACTTTTGATTGATTTTTAATGTTGCCGTTGGTTCTGTAGCGCTAAGAGTTGCAAGGTAAACACAATGGTCGGCTAACACAAGTTCAACAGTTGTGCCAACCTCTGCGCGCATTACCTTTAACAAGTGGTGGGCTGCTTCAAGCGGTAATGTTACTTCATCGGCTGGAGTTGCATTAACAAAATAGCGTTGCATTTATTTCACCTCGGTTGGCTTGTGGGCAATCATTCCATGCCAGTCCTTCATCTGCTGCTCATCATCAATTATGAATCCTTGCTCTTGCAACTTTTGACGAATCAACGGAGCCTTATCATCAATGATTCCAGAAACTAGGAACTTGCCACCCGGTTTAAGATTTTCGTATGCTTGAGGAATAAGAGGCACGATGATTTCCGCAAGAATATTAGCCACAATCAAATCTGCCTTGGTATGGATTCCATCTAACAGGCTATTTATACCAACCTTAACGTCTTTAGCGACCGGATTTAGTGCAAGATTCTTTTTTGCTGAGTTGACCGCTACTTCGTCAATATCATAAGCATCAACTTTTCCTGCTCCTAAGTGCTTGGCAGCAATACTTAAAACACCAGAACCTGTCCCGACATCGATTACATATTCATTACCAACAATTGTTTTTTCAAGGGCTTCAAGCATTAAACGAGTAGTTGGGTGAGTTCCGGTGCCAAAAGCCATTCCTGGATCAAGAAAGATTAATTTTTCTTTAGGATCTGCTGGCTGGTATTCTTCCCATTGCGGAACAATCGTTAACTGATCCGTTACTCTTAATGGGTGATAATACTTTTGCCAAACTGTTGCCCATTGTTGATTATCGACGGTCGCTGCCGAAACATCATTTTCTCCTGGATTCAAGCCGTACTCCCTTAATTTTGCTACTCGTTGATGGATAGTTGGCAATAGTTCAGGAACAAATACGTTTTGGGGGAAATATCCAGATACTGCTGCGCCATTTTTTCGGTGCGGAATTGATGATGGATCAATAAATTCACCGTGGTCCCCATACTTTCCCTCATGTAAGTTTGCAAAATCAGCGGCATCTTCAATTTGAACGCCTTGTGCTCCCATATCCGTCAAAATATAGCTAACTGCTTCAACAGCCTCACTAGAAGTTATTACCTTTATTGCTGTCCAATCCATTTAATGACCTCCTTAAATAATAAAATCGTGACCACAATAAAAGTAAATGGTCACGATAAATACCAACTTAATAAAGTCTAATCATTTTCATTATCAACTTTACTAATATGTGGTCGTTCTTGTTCGCGTTTCTTTTCTTTTTCTAAATGATGACTTAAGTAATCGATTAAGTCGGACTCAGTCAAGAAAATACGGGGATGATGTTGGTGATGCAACCGAACATCAATCTCGTTAATTTTTAATCGTCCGGTCCAAGTATGGGAATAACGAACAATTACCCGATTATTTAGTCTGTGTTTACCAAAGCGGAACACATATACGTGTTGGGGTGTCATCATTGGCCGAATGTACTCTTTTTTATACATTAAATCATTGTCGCGCATAAATTGCTTAGTTCGATTCAGAATGGTAACCACCTCCTCTATTATTATTCCTGATCAATTTTAAATTAATCTCCCTAGATAGGTATATTTTAGCACAGGTCACCAACGTTCCAAAGTTTAATCTATGTTTAAACTTTAATTTTCAAAAAAAATGCTATACTATGTTCACAATACTTTAAGGAAAGGTGATTACAATAGTGAGTCTCTTAATTGCTATTCTTATCTGCTGGCTGCTATGGAAGATTGGGGTTTTAACGGTTAAGTTCATTGGTCTAATCCTTCTTATTCTATTAATCGGGACATTAATTCATGTTTTACTTTGGCCAGCGATCCTTTTAGCAGTCATTATCTTAGGAGCAGGCTTATTTACTAACTAATTTATCTATAAAATCTTATAGTAATTTTTCTGCGGAATGTTATAATCATTACTGTGAGAGAAATCTCAAATAATGTATACATAAGATGAAAGGGAGACTGTTTATTATGTCTAAGAATCATCAAAAAGTTGTTCTTGTTGGTGACGGTGCTGTCGGTTCAAGTTACGCCTTCGCAATGGCTCAACAAGGAATTGCTGAAGAATTTGCTATTGTTGATATTATCAAGGAACGGACTGAAGGGGACGCAATGGACCTTGAAGACGCTACTGCTTTCACCGCTCCTAAGAACATCTACTCAGCAGATTACGACACTTGCAAAGATGCTGATTTAGTAGTTATTACTGCCGGTGCTCCACAAAAGCCTGGTGAAACTCGTCTTCAATTAGTTGATAAGAACTTGAAGATCATTAAGTCCGTTGTAGAACCAATCGTTAAGTCTGGTTTTGACGGAATCTTCTTAGTTGCAGCTAACCCAGTTGACATCCTTACCTATGCTGTTCAAAAGCTTTCTGGCTTCCCTAAGAACAAGGTTGTTGGTTCAGGTACTTCACTTGATTCCGCACGTCTTCGGGTTGCTCTTGGTAAGAAGCTTCATGTTGACCCTCGTGATGTTATTGCTAACATTATGGGTGAACATGGTGATTCCGAATTTGCTGCTTACTCAAGTGCTACTGTTGGTGGCAAGCCATTACTTGACATCGCTAAGGATGAAGGTATTTCAGAAGATGAATTACTTAAGATTGAAGATGATGTTCGTAACAAAGCATACGAAATCATTAACCGCAAAGGTGCTACCTTCTATGGTGTTGCCACTGCTTTAATGCGGATTTCAAAGGCTATTCTTCGTGATGAAAATTCTGTTCTCCCTATCGGTGCCCCAATGAACGGTGAATACGGACTCAACGACCTTTACATCGGTACTCCAGCTGTTGTTAATGCTTCTGGTGTTGCAAAGGTTATTGAAGTTCCACTTAACGACCGTGAAAAGAAGGCTATGGCCGACTCTGCTAAGCAATTGGAAGAAGTTGCTAAGAACGGTATGGCAAAGTTACAAGGTAACAACTAAGCCATATTCATAAATAGAACGATAGATTATCGTGCTACTAAAAAACTCTCAGCGTTTAGTAAAACGTTGGGAGTTTTTTTACCTATTTTTGATCATTTTTCAAGTCACGTGCAAAATCATCAAGGAAGTCTTCTATTAATTTATCCTTATAACCCTTTTTTCTAAGTTCACTCGCTAAAATTGCCGAAGTAAGCCACTTTCGCTTATCCGGATTTGAAGGAGTTTATCAATTATTAAGGAACATCAATACCAAGTTCAGTTCCTATTTCTTTCATTTCTTGATAGGTCTTTTCATCAATTGTGACACCTTTTTCTTTATTTTCTGCTAATAAACGGTACTCACGATCACCGGGTACCCAAATTTCTTTACCAGGAATATGTTCAAGCTGGCGAATTCGATCTAACATTGATGTGGCATCTTTCTTCAATACCTCTGGATCACCAAAGAATGCTGGGTTAAGAACCATTACAAATTGGCTAAAATCATGTTTGCCACTAACAGTATCGGCAGAGATAGATCCTTGGGCTAAAATACCCGTCAATAATTCAATTACAATTGAGTTTCCCATCCCCTTATAATTAGAATTTTCCTCATTGCTTCCGCCAAGAGTGAGAACTCCTCCACCCTTTTGTTCCCCTTCAGTAAAGGCCGCGGTGGCAAGAATATCTTCTGCCTCTTGCGCATCAGTTACTACCTGCCGATCTTTATCAACTGCCCATTCGCCGGGCAACGGTTCTCCTTTTTTAGCATGAACTTGAATTTTTCCACCGGAAACAACACAAGTAGCACCATCAAACATAAATGGATATGGAGAAGCAGGAAAGCCAAACGCAAAGGCATTAGACCCAAGAAAAGCCTGAGTAGCATTAGTTGGGACTACCAAGGGACGAGTGTTAGTAAGGGCAACTCCTACCAATCCAGCTTCTAACGCTAATCTTGTATAGTAACCAGCGGTGCCGAAGTGATTCGAATTGCGAATAACAGCAATTGCCACCCCTGTTTTCTTAGCCTTTTCAATTATTTTTTGAGTCGCTAAAACCGTTGCGAGCTGTCCCATATTTTGGTTAGCGTCAACAAGGACAGATCCTGGTAACTCACGAATAATTTTAGCCTTATTTTGAGGAATAATCGTTCCTTCTTTAATCATCCGACGATACCATGCTAATCGTTGAATCCCATGAGATGAGATCCCGCGCAAATCCGCATCAACTAGAGTGTCTGCTAATAATTGACTGTCATCGTGGTTAAATCCCAATTTTGTAAAAACTTCTACTAGATAATGCCGTTCATCGGTTGCTTGAATTCTCATTTTCATCCTTCTCTCATTTTATATTAATTATATTTTAATAACAAAGAGAAAAATGTCAATATTCAAAGTCGCTTAAAGGTTGGGATCCATCTTAAATGACATCTTTGAAAGCTCACAGCCTTCAGTTAATAATTCAAAGAAGAGTGCCTTTGTTCGTTCATTATAATGGGAAGCTATTTCATGATTTTGCTCCGTTAGATAATCAATTAGTGCCTGGCCTTCAAGACTAGCTGCTTCTTTATCAACCTGCGCAATTTTACGGCGTGCCCATTCATTTAATTCTTTTTGGTAGTCTTCATCTTTTTCCATAAATTCTTGATAATGACTTTCAACGACCTCTGCTAAGGCTTCATTTAACCAGAATGCAGACTCTAAGTTCATTTTTTCCGGTACATTTCGATATGATTCATCAGTATCGTCAGCATTAGCAAAAAATGGAACATAAGGGTTAAAGGCTGGGACCCCTAATTCAATCCAATGAATACTTGTTTTATATTTATTCAGATTGCGCATTTGTAAAATATGTGATTGGGCCGTCCGTGATAAAGAGATAGCCCGGTAAGTCTTACGTTCAGGAGCATCCCCCATTGGGTCGTAAGGTGTCTCATTAAAATGCGATTTTAGAACATATTGGATGTCTTCATTAGCAATCTTAAATTCAGCCTTACGGATAAATGGCATTTCAGAATCTTCGGGACGTTGACCCAATGAAGCGTTAGGACTAAGGTAACGTTGAGCAAACCAGGTCCGCGGTGTATTGTAATGACGGTCTTTTTGTGTACTGGTACCAAAAATATGGCGGAAATCCCACCGGTCATGGTCAGGGTTTAATTGATGTTCTTCAACAAACTCTTGAATTCCATCAGCCCACATATAATTATCAGGATCGTCAAAATCGATATCTTCAATTGCTACCTGGTTAGGAGTAACAGCATAACAATCATCAGGAATACGAACTGCAACCCATTGGTGACCAGTCACTACTTCCATATACCAAATATCATCTGCATCTGCAAATTGCATTCCGTTTCCCTCAGCCGAGCCCAATTCAGCAATTAATTTTCCAGTATATTCAACTCCTTCACGGGCAGAATGAATATACGGTAATACTAAAGTACAAAGTGAGTCTTCTGCCAGGCCATTTTTTACGTATGGATCATATGCTAACACCCGATCGTTTGCATAAACACTCTCAGTAAAGGAAGCTGCCACATTTGCTTCATTAATTCCATCTTCTTCATTAGGTCCGGCTGTTTGGTCAAGAGTAGGCGTAGAGGTATAACGCATTCCCTCTTCTGGCAAGGCTATAGTTACTTTGTTGTAAGGTGATACGTAGGTTTCATGGCGTTCTTTTACTGCCGGTTTTACTAAAAATTGCTTAGGTTCAATTGCCTTTACACGATCTTCATTACGGGCAATATAATTAGCACCATCGAGAGAAGCCTTTTTACCGACCATGATTGATGTACAAGCATCTTTATTTTGCATATTTATTTCCTCCTCAAATAATAGCGATTACATTATCTATGATACGCTAATTTGATGAGGACTGCAGTATTGAGCGAGTATAAAAACCCACCATGTTTAATCGAATGATACTGCATAATTTTGAGTTATCAGTTGCACAAGTTGCCTATCTTGATCATGGGCATGAATTCTATAAAATTTGTGATTCTGTCCTTACTTCATTTAATTAAAAAAGAAATGCCGATTAATATATCTGGAATAGCAAAATCAAAACAAATCGCTTTGACTTCCTTTTAATTTTTGATCATTTTTCCTGACCTACTATATTACAGGCTAATCATTATCATAGTCAGAGATAGCTATACAGTTTTTTGTACGCTTTTAAATATGTACATAAAACTGTGCTAAAATAAAACAGCAGAATTAGCAAGACGAGTAAATATTGGAAGAAATTCAATTTGTGATTATCTAAAAGGAAAATACGAGGCCAAGCAAGACAAGCTTCATTCACTAGTAAAAGCTTTAAATGTTGATGAAGGTTGGCTGATGGGATATAACATTAACCAAGAAAAAATAGCAATTCTAAAGTGCCAACTAATATAATTTATCCATTAGGAGATAAATTTCAGCATGTTAGCATCCCCTTCATTGGCGAAATTGCCTGTGGGGATCCTATCACAGCTGAAGAGAATATTGAAGGTTACGTTGAAGAGATTTTTCCCAAAAGGTAACCTCTTTGCTCTGCGTTGCAAAGGTAAAAGCATGGAACCAACCATTCACGACGGTTCAATTGTAACCATTAGAGAACAGCCCACAGTGGAAGATGGTGAAATAGCTGCTGCTCTCGTTGATGGTGATAATGAAGCGACACTGAAACGTGTTAAGCACTAAGGAAATCTAATTATGCTAATGCCAGATAATAAAGAATTCGGCCCAATTATCTTAGATAAAGATATTCCAGGTCGAATTATTGGTAAGGCGGTTCACGTTTCATGGAGCATTAAATAATGATCTACGTCCAAATACTGATTGACGTAAAAAGCTGAATGTTAGGGAGATTTACTTATGAAGTTCAAAAACATAATCGCACTTAGCTTGTTAGGAATTTGTGGAGGAACGGTTACTACTTCACTAGCAAATAATAATTATGTATATGCAGCATCAACAAACGATGATTATCCAGATATAACTAGTAAATTTGATGTGAATAACATGAATCAGTATGATGACTCAGATTTATTTACCGATGTATCAATAAAGAAATTCTATGTACAAAGTATTAGCTATGATAAACACCATAATGAACGAATAATTTTCACTAATACTCCTGAAAGTACTAACTATTATTTCACCGTTTTACAAGGTCGCAAGCATAAAAAACGCATTGCTGTTGGTGATCCTATAACGATTAAAGGTCAGCTTAATGGTCGTCTTGAAATTGAAAAAACACAAGCTAATAGTTGGTTTGCTAAAAAGTATTTTGGTAAAAATGCCATTATGGTTTTAACAGATAGTTATAAATAAATGAGAAAGTAATTGGAAAAACTTGTAAAAGAGAACAAGTAACTATGTACGTCCAAATACTGATTGACGTTAAAAGTTGAAATCGGAGGAGTTTATTTATGAATAAAGGTTTTAAGATTATGTTGGCAGTGGGCCTTGCTGGGGTTTCCCTCGCTACCACGACGGTTGTTGTTAATACGAATAGTAGCAATATTACAGTAGTTCAAGCGTCAAAACGTTCTAGAATTAACAAGGCAGTGTCTATCATGCAAGAAGAATATGGTGATTCTGCAGATGTTTACTACGATAAAGAAAATGACGTTATTGCTATTAAACCTACTGATGAAGAATTTGAAGATGAAATGATCGCTGTTCTTGACGGTGATGAGTCTGAACACGATTGGAACAAGCTTACCAAATCAATCGATGACTTATCAGAAACAATTTATGATGATTGTCATATTAAGACACCTATTGCAATTGTTAATCCTGAAAACACAGATAAAGTTTTATACATGTCTTACGATGGCGAATCACTCTATGATGTAATGCACGATGACAACAACTAAATAAAAAACATCCCCTGCTGCAACAAGGGATGAAATTATTGTAATTACAAGTTATTTTTCTAGTATAGTCTTTGCAAATCTTAAAGCATGTTTATCTAGCTGTAACCAATGTATATACTCACCATCAGATACATCTATTAAGGCTTTTCCAGTCATCAGTGTCTTTAGCTCATCAATGCCTATATTACTATCAGTTGGAAATTCTGAATAAAAAGATTCCAATTCAGTAATATTATCAATATCTTTTTTATCATTAACAATAATAATATTTTTATTCAAAGGAGTCACCTCAATGGTTAACAGAAAAATAAGAAGATCACAAAGCGAATATTATGATGCTTTTATTGAACAGCTTAAATTCTTAAATTATGCAGCAAAGCTATACGATAGTGGAGAGAGAACAGCTATAAAAATGGCTACTCCACAATTACGAACTTTATTCTATCAACAAAGCTATGGAGATATATTAATAAACCTTATTCCGGAAGTTAATAAAGATCAATTTTTGTCTACTTGTCAATTTGGTGAAAAGCCAATTATATATGGAGGAAGTGTTACTAATGCATTTGTTGCTGGCAAATATGTTTATCTTCCATCATGCTATGAAAAAAATTTAGAAATTGGTCACTATATTAGTTTTGAACATTGGTGGAACGGAAGAATTTTAATTGCCTCAGATACCTCATTCACCAGAAAAGAACTTGTTAGATTCATTGTAAATAAAGATGGCGGAGCTCACATTGACCCTGAGCTAAATGAAAAATACTATAACTTAAAGAATGATATATATTCTTTACAAGCAACTAAAATGCCAAATATGCCAGGGATTCCCTTCAAAGAGTTACATCTAGCACTCCTAAGGCAAGTAGTTCATGAAACTTTAATGTCATTTAAGAAAATGAATTTTATCAAGGATTACGATCCTGGAAAAAATTGTTTTAATATGAAGAACAATATTTTTCCTTTACATGTTACTCAAATGACAATCAATGAAGGCAAAAGTGCTACACCTACAATATACTATTAAATTTTAAACATTAAAACCCCAATGATCCAACTTTGGCCGGTCGATCATTGAGGTCACAATAGCAATACTAGGGGTGAAGTACACCCTCAGTACATTTTTATTATAACAGAAAGGAGTTTTACTATGAATGGTAATGTTAGAAAGCGTGGTAAAAAATGGTACTACCGCTTTGATATTGCTGACAAAGACGGAAAAAGACGACAGTATGAACGAGTCGGAGGCGATTCTTACAAGGAAGCAATGCACCGATTACGCGTTGCTTTAGAGCTTTATGAAAATACAGGAGCAGTTACCAACACTGATAAGATTTCAACTCATGATTACTTTGAATTTTGGTATGACAATTATGTTAAGACTAACTTATCTAAAAATACTCAGCTGAATTATCGGCATGTCTTGGATAAATATGTGCAACCTACCCTTGGAATTTACCAATTATCTAAAGTTACTCCAGAATTAATTCAAAAGACTATTAATAAGATTGCAGACTCTACCGAATACAAGCCTGATCACTCACGACTCCATGGTCATACTGTCGAAATTATTCTTATGGTTATCAAGGAAGGTTTTCGACAAGCAGTCCATCCCTGGCATATTCTTACTCAATCACCTGCAGAATATGTCCGGCAGCCAAAATATAACCATCCTAAAACTACACGAGAAGATCTAAAAATTATTACCCTACAACAATTTAATCAACTTTTAGAGCAATTTCCTCTTGGCCACCCATTTCACCTTCCCCTTTTAATCAGCTTTTATACTGGAATGAGGCGTGGAGAAGTAGCCGGTCTTGAATGGGATAATGTTAGTTTACCAGATGCTGAAATTAATGTTACTCAGCAAATGAAACAATATTCCAAAACTGATGTTCGACTTGGAAAATTAAAAACCGCTGCCAGTTATCGAACAATTGCAATCGGTGATCAACTTATTCATGCGCTTAAAGTTCAGCGGCGACTACAAAATGAAAATCGTTTACGATATGGTAAAAATTACCATGAATCTAACTTTGTATGTACAAAAGAAAATGGGAAACCTGTAACTCCCAATTCGATTAAGTACTATGCAAGTACCGTCACTAAAGAGCTAGGTTTCCCATTTAATTTCCATAGTTTGCGTCATACCCACGCAACCATGTTACTAGAAGCGGGTGCATCTGCTAAAGAGGTCCAAGTACGATTGGGCCATAACAAAATTGCCACCACTCTAGATACCTATGTCCATCTTAGCAATAAGAAGAAACATCAAACAGCAAATCTACTTGATCAAATAGCTAAAATGTAAATCTTGCCCACCATTTGCCCACAAAGTATCTTGCGTCTTGCCCACGAAGGTACTTCATGTGGGCAAATGGTGGGCAAAACACTTTAATTGGTATATAAATTGGTCTACTTTGTGAAATCCAGCAAGTTAGAAACGCCTTTACATCAACGTTTACTTCTCGTCCAATTGCTCATCAGTCTTCAAAACGGCCATAAAGGCGGCCTGAGGAATATCAACTTTTCCGACAGCCTTCATCCGTTTCTTCCCACGTTTCTGCTTATCTAATAATTTGGCACGCCGGTCTGGATCCCCGGTATGAATACGGGCAGTAACATCTTTCCGGTAGGCTTTAATATTAGTCCGGGCAATAATCTTAGAACCGATTGCTGCTTGAATTGGAATTTCAAAGTTTTGCCGTGGAATGATCTTCTTTAATTTAGCAGTAATTTCTCGACCACGTTCTGCCGCAAAGTCACGGTGAGCAATAAAGCTTAATGCATCCACCTTATCGCCATTAAGCAAGATGTCAATCTTAACCAAATTACTTGGACGGTAGCCATCAATTTCATAATCTAAGGAAGCGTATCCTCGTGTAGAACTTTTTAACTTATCAAAGAAGTCAAAAATAATTTCTGACAACGGAATATGATAAATAACGTTTACCCGGGTATCGCTTAGATATTCCATCGTATCAAAGTCTCCCCGTTTCCGTTGGCAAAGTTCCATTACTGGGCCAACATAATCATTGGGGACCATGATTGAGGCGCGGACATACGGTTCCTTAATCGCTTTAATGGAAGAAGCGTCCGGCATTTCAGCCGGATTTTCCACTTCCTTTGTTGTCCCATCTGCTAATTCAACATGATAAGTAACTGATGGTGCAGTCGTGATTAAATCAAGATTAAATTCACGTTCAAGTCGTTCTTGAATAACATCCATGTGAAGTAACCCTAAGAAACCACAACGGAACCCAAATCCCAATGCTTGCGATGATTCCGGTTCGAAGGTTAATGCTGCATCATTAAGTTGAAGCTTTTCCAACGCATCACGTAAATCATTAAATTTAGCATTATCGGTTGGATAGAGTCCAGCATATACCATTGGCGTCATTTGCCGATATCCTTCTAACGGCTTATCTGTAGGATTATCCGCACTTGTGACCGTGTCACCAACCCGGGTATCTTTAATGTCTTTAATTGCCGCCGTAATGTAACCTACATCCCCAGCCATTAACACATCACGGGCCAATGGTTTAGGAGAGTTAATTCCTACTTCTGCTACCTCATATTCGGTACCACCGTTCATTAATTTAATTCGGTCACCTTTTTTTACAGTTCCTTCAACAACCCGGACACTAAGGACAACTCCACGATAATCATCATACTTTGAATCAAAGATAAGAGCTTTCAAAGGCGCAGTTAAATCTCCTGTTGGTGCTGGAACATCCTTAACGATTTTTTCCAGGACTTCATCAACGCCCATTCCAGTCTTAGCACTAATATCAACTGCCTCATCAGGATCTAAACCAATTTCATCTTCAATCTGCTTCTTAGTACCCTCAGGATCAGCAGAAGGTAAATCTATCTTATTGATAACAGGTAAAATTTCAAGGTCATTGTCAAGCGCTAAAAAGACATTAGCAAGCGTCTGCGCTTCTACTCCTTGCGTTGCATCGACTACTAAGACGGCACCTTCACAGGCAGCAAGAGACCGTGATACTTCATAAGAAAAATCGACGTGGCCTGGTGTATCGATTAAATGGAAAATGTAATCTTCACCATCTTTAGCATGATACGTCAAGGCAACAGCATTTAATTTGATTGTAATGCCCCGTTCTCGTTCTAGAGGCATATCATCAAGAATCTGATTTTTCATTTCACGTTTGCTGATTGAATCAGTCATTTCTAAAATACGATCAGCAAGCGTTGATTTTCCATGGTCAATGTGGGCAACAATCGAGAAATTCCGAATGTGTTTTTGCCGCTCTTTCATTTCTTCTAGGTTCATTTAAAAAGACTCACTTTCAACGAATATTCTTTATCTAGTATACCAAATCCTCGTTTAGAATGGGAAACCTTCTACTAGATATACAAAAAGCAGGAAAAATATTAAGCTTTTCCTGCTTCATAAAAATTATTTACTTATCCTCAAAGGCATCACGTAACTTATCAAGAACTGTCTTCTTCACACCCTTAACATCTTCACCACTAGCAGCCGCAAAAGCTAACATTGCTTCACGTTGACGTTTGTTAAGGCTCTTAGGTGTCTTAACATGGACAGTAACATGTTCATCCCCGTTACCATTACCGTTAAGGTGTGGAACACCCTTGCCACGCAAGCGGAAATTAGTTTCTGATTGTGTTCCAGCAGGAATTTTAAGGTTGACATCACCATGAACCGTTTTAACTTTTACTTCGTCTCCCAAGGCTGCTTGAGCAAACGAAATATCACGATCAACATAAATTGTTGAACCATCGCGACGGAATTCTCGACTTGGTGTTACCCGGAAGACAATATACAAATCTCCGGCTGGGCCACCGTTCTCACCAGCGTCTCCTTGGTGTTGGAGCCGCATTTGTTGACCATCATCAACTCCGGCAGGCACCTTCACTTCTAGCTCATGACGTTCGTGAACATGTCCTGCACCATGGCAAGTATCACAACGATCTTCGGGCTTAATAATCTTTCCAGTTCCATTACATTCTGGACAAGTAGTTTGAGTTTGCATATTGCCTAGCGGTGTTTGACGAACGCTCGTAATCACTCCGGCACCATGACACCGTGGACAAGTTATTGGCGATTTGCCAGGCTTAGCTCCGGTTCCATGACAAGTCTTACATTCTGCATCACGGTCATACTTGATAGTAGTTGTTTTACCAAAAACCGCATCCATAAAATCAAGAGTCATTGCATATTGTAAATCACGCCCTTGACGCGGGGCTGTTGGGTCCCGACGAGTACGACCGCCGCCGCCAAAGAATTGACTAAAGATGTCGTCAAAGCCGCCACCAAAGTTAGAATAAGCTTGACCACCACCAAAGCCGCCAAAGCCTTGACCGCCAGCACCTTGTGGGCCAGCTGAACCAAATTGATCATATTGAGCACGTTTTTGACTATCACTCAATGTCTCATATGCTTCATTAATCTTCTTAAACTTTTCTTCTGCACCAGGCTCGTGGTTAACATCTGGGTGGTATTTTGCCGCAAGCCGACGATATGCACGCTTGATGTCTTTTTCGGATGCATCCTTAGAGACACCTAAAATGTCATAATAATCTTGTTCTGCCATATAATAAATACCTCATTACTTTATTGCTTGTTTAGTTATACCACAGCCAGCAAACGAAAGTAAAAGCCAAAGTCCTTTTTTCTGGCCTTTGGCTTTTACACTAACATTTTAAGACTGTTTACCGCAGGCTATTTCTTGTCGTCTGGTGTAACGTCCTTAAAATCACCATCAACAGTATTGTCATCATTACCGTTGTCATTACCATTTTGTTGGCTATCACCAGGTTGACCATTAGCAGCGCCACCTTGTGCACCTTGAGCTTGTTGGTAAAGCTTTACGCTAAGGTCTTGAATAACTTTGTTCAAAGCATCCTTCTTAGCTTTCATTTCATCAAGGTTGCCGCTTTCTTTAGCCTTCTTTAATTCGTCACGAGCACTTTCAGCCTTCTTGATATCATCTTCAGGAACTTTACCCTTAACTTCCTTCAAAGTCTTATCAACTTGGAAGAGTTCTTGGTCAACTTCATTCTTCAAGTCAACTTCTTCCTTCTTCTTCTTGTCGGCTTCAGCATGCTCTTCAGCATCCTTCTTCATCCGTTCAATTTCTTCATCACTTAAGCCTGAGTTAGACTTGATAGTGATGTTTTGCTTCTTATGAGTTCCTTGATCTTCAGCAGAAACATTAACAATACCGTTCTTATCGATATCAAATGTAACTTTGATTTGAGGAACACCACGAGGAGCAGCAGGAATATCAGTTAGTTGGAAGTTACCCAAAGTCTTATTATCTGCTGCCATTGGACGTTCACCTTGAAGAACGTGAATGTCAACAGCTGGTTGGTTATCAGCAGCAGTTGAGAAGATTTGGCTCTTTGAAGTAGGAATAGTTGTGTTACGGTCAATCAACTTAGTGAAGACACCACCCATGGTTTCAATACCAAGTGAAAGTGGAGTAACATCAAGTAATACGACATCCTTAACATCACCAGTAAGAACCCCACCTTGAATAGCTGCACCAAGAGCAACGGCTTCGTCAGGATTAATTGAGTGGTTAGGTTCCTTACCAGTTAATTCCTTAACCATTTCTTGAACGGCAGGAATACGAGTAGATCCACCATTTAAGATAACTTCATCAATGTCATCAAAAGTAAGATCAGCATCTTTCAAAGCATTCAATACCGGTTGCTTTGTCCGCTCAACCAAATCGTTAGTTAATTGGTTAAATTGTGCCCGACTTAATGTCTTTTCCAAGTGTAATGGGCCGTTTTCACCAGCTGAAATAAATGGTAAGCTGATTTGTGCTTCTTGAACACCAGACAAGTCCTTCTTAGCCTTTTCAGCAGCATCCTTCAAACGTTGAAGCGCCATCTTATCTTGAGAAAGATCAACACCGTGTTCTTCCTTAAAGCCATCGATTAACCAATCCATAATCTTTTGGTCAAAGTCATCCCCACCTAAATGAGTATCACCATTAGTAGAGAGAACTTGGAAGACACCGTCACCTAATTCAAGAATGGAAACATCGAATGTACCACCACCAAGGTCATAAACAAGGATCTTTTCATCTTTGTCCTTTTTGTCAAGACCGTATGCTAGGGATGAAGCAGTAGGTTCGTTAATAATCCGCTTTACATCAAGGCCCGCAATTTTACCGGCATCCTTAGTAGCTTGACGTTGAGCATCGTTGAAGTATGCAGGAACAGTGATAACTGCTTGAGTAACAGTATCACCAATGTAGTCTTCAGCATATTTCTTAAGGTATTGCAAAATCATTGCTGAAATTTCTTGTGGAGTATATTTCTTACCATCAACTTCAACAGTGTATCCTGCTTCACCCATGTGACTCTTGATTGATGAAATAGTGTTAGGATTAGTAATTGCTTGACGCTTTGCTACTTCCCCAACTTGAGTTTCACCATTCTTAAATGAAACAACAGATGGTGTTGTCCGACTTCCTTCTGGGTTGGTGATAATCTTAGGTTCATTACCTTCCATAACAGCAACCGCAGAGTTAGTAGTACCTAAATCAATACCAATAATCTTATTACTTGCCATAATTTATTTCCTTCTCTCACAAATTTATTGAGCAACAACAACCATTGCTGGGCGTAATACCCGGTCTTTGAGTTGATATCCTGCTTGAAGAACATTAACAACAGTTTCAGGCTTCTGACCTTCTTCGACCGGAACAGTTTGAACTGCCTGGTGAAGAGTAGGATCAAATGTTTCACCATCAGCTTTGATTTCAGTGATGCCATGATCATTTAATGCCTTTACAAGGTGATCATGGACCATTTGAATGCCTTTTTTAAGTTGCTTGCCATTATCGTCTACAACTTCAATTGCTAATGCCCGTTTAAGGTTATCAAGCACTGGTAAAATTGACTTTGCTAAATCCTGACCATCATATTTAAGGATTTGAGCCCGTTCTTTATTAAAACGATTAGTCATATTTTGAATTTCTGCTTCTGCTCGCAAATATTTGTCATCTTTATCAGCGAGCTGCTTCTTTAAGTCAGCGATCTCTTCTTTTAATTTAGAAGTTTGATCACCCTTCTTATCTGAAGCCTCTTTTTTTATATCTTTTTTAGGTGCCTTTTCATTTTCAGGCGCAGTTTGTTTTTGTTGTTCTTCTTGTTTTTCCTTGGCCAATTAACTCGCCTCCTATGAATCATAATAGTGACGGTAGAAATCTAATAGCCGTTTTGCTAATTCTTGGCGAAAGGCATTTACAATTCCAATCGTCCGTGAATAAGGCATCCTTGTTGGACCAAGAACTGCAATAATTCCTCGTCCATATTGTTCAACATTATAACTTGCAGTAATCAAGCTATAGTCATCAAGAAGCTTATTCTTAGAGATTTCTTGACCGATTTTAACATTAACTCCATTATCTGAGGTAAGTGTCGAATCCAAGATATTCGATAAGTTGTCGTTCTTATCTAACAAGCCATACAGTGATTGGATTGCGTGGGGATCATGAGTACTTGCAAAATCCAGTAAGTTCAATCGACCACCAACGAAAAACCGCTCACGTGCTGCTTGAGATAAGACATTATCAAAAATGTCAAGGAAACCATCGGGACTATGCATATAATGCAGAACCTGGAGTGGGATATCATCTTTTAGTCGTTTTACCACTTCTGATAGCGGCAAACCAACTAATTGATCATTAATCATTCTAATTACTGCCTGCATTGCATCTGTGTCAATGTCCGGCGGCAAAGTGAATGACTGATTTTCAACCTCACCGCTGTCGGTAACTAAGATCGCAATAACCTTATGATTCCCCAGCGGTACAACTCGAAAGCCACTCAAACGAACACTTTCTTGCTCAGGCTTTAGTGTAAAAGCAGTATATGAAGTTAAGTTTGATAAGATATCTGCTGAATGTGAAATAATCTCGTCAATCTTTTGAAAACCGTTTCCAAGTGAGTTTTGAATTACTACCAGGTCATTATCAGTAACTGCTTGTGGATCAAGCAAGTTATCAACATAATACCGGTAACCTCGTTTCGATGGAATCCGGCCCGATGAAGAGTGCTCTTTTAAGATCAAATCATTGTCCTCTAAAACCGCCATCTCATTACGGACAGTTGCTGAACTGACCTTAAAAGGTAACTTTTCTGCTAAATGTTTTGATCCAACCGGTTGACCAGTTGATGTGTATTGACGTACAATCGCTTGCAGAATCTTTTTCTGTCGTTGTGTTAGCATCGTATATCACTTCCCCTTTTAGCACTCATTAGGGTCAAGTGCTAAACACACTGTATAATATACCAATTACTACCCTAAAAGTCAAGAAACGTCAAACAATTTTTTAAAGGAGCTTTATCCATGAAACATAAAGAACATCGCTATATTCAACCCCAGAATACTCAAGAAGCAATGTTATTAATTCAGAAGTTATTTAATAAATACCGTAATGCGCCCCTCACGAATGAACTATTAGAATATCACAACAACCTAATCTATCGCTTGCAGTCAGATATTAAAGACGAAGCAATTAAGGAGAACAATCCTAATCAACTTAAGGCACTTGCTTCAATGACCGAAATTATGCGTAACTGGACAACAGTGCGCTTAAACGGCCAGCCTTTTAACGGGAAAATGCGGCATTTCAAATTAGTGACTGATGGCGGATTCAAATTTGAACGAAACATCCATAAAATTAATCAGACTACCAGTCATCGGGGAAGTCGGCATTAAAAAAGAGGTTTGATGAATCTTGGTGGTGCAATTGCCACGAAAGATCAATCTAAACCTCTTTTATTTATATTTTTCTAAAATATGACGGGCGTCTTGTTCATCTTGCTTCATCTGTGCAACTAATGCATCCGCTCCCGTGAACTTTTCTTCGCCACGAAGGTACTGATACCAACGAACAACTACTTCCTCGCCATACACCATTTGTTGAAAATCAAATAAGTTAATTTCAACCGTTAATTGATTAGCATCGCCAAATGTTATGTTGTGGCCAACACTTGCCATACCGTCATACCACTTCTTACTGAGCTTAACTTTGACGGCATAGACCCCAATTCCAGGAATTCGCTCCTCTTCTGGATGCTCAACATTGATCGTAGGAAAACCAAGTGTTCGTCCACGAGCTAAGCCATGAACTACTAAGCCAGTTGTTTGATAAGGATACCCTAACGCTTGGTTAGCTGCTTCCACATTACCAGCATCGATTAATTTCCGAATTTCTCGCGAACCGACCTTTTCTTGACTTCCATCCTCAGTAAATTTGGGCACAGTTACAACTTCAAACCGTCCCGCTGCATACTTAGGAAGCAACTTCATTGATGCAATATCTTCTTTTCCATAAGTATGATCAAAACCTGCTACGACCGTTTGAGCATGAAAACCTACCAAATACTCATCAACAAATTGCTGAGGGGAAAGGCTTGCAAACGATGATGTAAAACTTATTAGATAAACCCGATCGACATCAAGATCATTTAATAATTCAAGCTTCCTATCGACCGTTGATAGATATTTAAAGCCGCCCTTATATTGACGATAAACAATTCCAGGAGCATGATCATACGTCAAAACTACTAATGGCAATCCTTTTTCACGGGCAATTTCACGGGCACATTTGATTACTGCTTGATGCCCCCGATGAACACCATCAAAGAAACCCATTGCAAGTACAATTGGCCCCGCAGGAATTAGTCTTTTTGCCAAAGGATGGTGAATTTTTATAACTTGCAACTCCTACACTCCTCAATTAACTGCAAACATTTTAGTTGGCTTATACATTTTATTTTTCGGATCAAAATGATACAGTGCTTTTACTTGTCCATCAAATGATAACACAATTTCCTTCTCGCTAGTATTAAGTTCACTTGGAGAAAGCCATCCCCCATTTTGAACCTTTTTCCATTGAGCCACTTGAATCGTTAATTGCGGATAGTCCTTCAAAGCATAATCTAAAGGATACAAGTATTGCTGGAGAGTTTGGGTCGCAACAGCATCGCGAACGTCATCTAAACTTAGAGTCTGATCAAGAGTAAAGCCTCCACTCTTCAACCGCGTTAACAAACTCATTACTCCTGGATATCCTAGTTTACGTGCAAGGTCAACAACAAGTGTCCGAATATAAGTACCCTTACTACATTCAACATTAAAGCGGATTCGTTGTTGTTTGTTTTTCTTATCATACTTTGAGCTTAGTAATTCAAATTTGCTAATAGTCACTTGCCGTTTGGGCCGTTCAACAGTTTCACCAGCTCTTGCATATTCATAAAGCTTTTTTCCATTTACTTTTACCGCCGAATACATCGGTGGGATTTGTATTATTGTCCCCGTTAATGAATTCATGGCTGATAGTATTTCACTAGTGGGAATTTCATCTGCAACTACTTTTTCTTCAATTTTGTCTCCATCAAGGTCTTGAGTAGTAGTCGCAAACCCAATTAAAAGCTCACCTTGATATTGCTTTCCTGATTGCATCAAATAGTCAACAACTTTGGTAGCATTTCCAACACAAATTGGTAAAACGCCTGCTACACCTGGGTCAAGCGTTCCTGAATGACCAATCTTTTTAGTTTTTAAAATTTGTCGCAGTCGACTAACACAGGCAAAACTAGTCATCCCACGTTCTTTATATAAGGGTATTATTCCATCCATCGTTATTCCTCCAAGGGGCTGTGATATAAGTCAAGTTACTTTCACAAAAGACAAATAACGCAGTACAACAATGGCCTCCATCGCTCGGTAAAACCGAACGTTGGAGGCCTATTGTTGCTTGCGGGAGCTCACAGAGGCTAGCTTTGCGTCGAAAACGAACTCACAAGTGACTTCTGTCTCGCTCCCCTTTTTGCTAATTATTTTTCTTTTTTGTGTAAGTCGTTAATGAGTTGATCAATTCGACTACCGTAAGCAACTGATGGGTCTCTTACAAATTTAATTTCTGGAGTCTTAAAAATATTAAGACGTGCACCTAATTCACTGCGAATTAACCCAGTCGCCTTATCTAATCCAGCCTGTGCCTTTTCGGCATCAGAAGCAAGATCTGACAAGATACTGTAATAGATAGTTGCTTGCTGGAGATCACCAGTAACATCCACACCTGTAATTGTAACGTTTTGTACACGTGGATCACGAACACGTTTTAACAAGATTTCATCAACATCTTTTTGAATTTCTTGAGCTAAACGATCTACTCGATATTGTTTACTTGGCATCTTTATCTCTCCTCAGCTTTTACTTAACTGGAACTTCTTTCATCTTGTAGGCTTCAATAACATCCATTTCCTTAATGTCATTGTAGTTTTCGATTGTCAAACCACATTCGTAACCCTGCTTAACTTCTTTGACATCATCTTTGAAGCGCTTAAGACTACCTAGTTCACCTTCGTAAATAACAACGCCATCACGAACTAAGCGAACCTTTGCATCACGAGTGATCTTACCGGATGTAACCATTCCCCCGGCAATTGTACCAACCTTTGATGCCTTATAGATTTGACGAACTTCTACTTGACCAATTGTTTCTTCCTTGTATACCGGTTCAAGCATCCCCTTCATCGCATCTTCAACTTCTTCAATTGCATCGTAAATGACACGGTGAAGACGAATATCAATACTATTAGAATCAGCCAATGTCTTAGCTACGGCAGTTGGACGGACATTAAAGCCAATGATAACCGCATTAGATGCTTCAGCTAAGGTAACATCACTTTGATTAATGGCACCAACGGCTTGGTGAATAATATCAACACGAACACCGTCAACTTTAATCTTTTGAAGACTTTGACTTAAAGCTTCAACTGATCCTTGAACATCGGCTTTAATGATAATTGGTAAGGTCTTCATTTGCCCTTTCTTCATAGTAGCAAAAAGGTTGTCTAATGTAACGTGAGAAGTCTTTTGACGTTCCTTATCCATGGCACGTTTAGCCCGTTCTTCACCTGCTGCACGGGCAGTCTTTTCATCATCAAAGACAACAAAACGGTCCCCAGCTTCTGGTACTTCATTTAGCCCAGTAATCTCAACAGGAGTAGATGGGGTGGCTTCTTTAATCCGACGACCATTTTCATTTGTCATTGTCCGCACACGACCAAATGTGTTACCAACAACAATTGGGTCCCCCACATGAAGAGTTCCTTGTTGCACTAAAACAGTAGCAACTGATCCCCGGCCTTGATCAAGACGGGCTTCAACAACTGACCCAGCTGCATTTTGATCTGGATTAGCCTTCAATTCCAACATTTCAGCTTGGAGTAGAATCATATCAAGCAATTCATCAAGATTCTTACCAAATTTGGCAGAAATCTTAACAAAAATCGTATCTCCACCCCAGTCTTCAGGAATTAAATTGTACTTTGCTAATTCTTCAGTTACACGATCTGGATTTGCACCTGGCTTATCAATCTTGTTAACTGCAACAATGATTGGTGTTTGGGCAGCTTGCGCGTGGTGAATCGCTTCAACTGTCTGTGGCATAACTCCATCATCAGCTGCAACAACAAGGACCGTGATATCAGTAATATTAGCTCCTCGTGCACGCATTTCAGTAAAGGCAGCGTGTCCTGGGGTATCAAGGAACGTAATTAATTGATCATTATAGTGAACTTGGTAAGCACCAATTTCCTGAGTAATTCCCCCCGCTTCATGTTCAGTAACATGAGAGTGACGCAACTTATCAAGCAAGGTTGTCTTACCATGGTCAACGTGTCCCATAACGGTAACAACAGCTGGCCGCGTTACTTGATGTTCAGTATTATTTTGTTCATCTTCAAACATCTTATCAATGTCTGAAACATCAACTTGAACTTTTTCCTTAGCCTCAATACCGTAATCAGTTGCTAATAATTCAATTGTATCCTTATCAAGTGACTGATTTTGGTTGATCATTACACCAAGCATAAATAATTTTTTAACGATTTCTGCTGGTGAACGGTGTAAGATCTTTCCTAAGTCTTGAGCATTCATCCCATCAGTATATTCTAATACTTCTGGAAGCGGCTTATCTTTTCGTTGTGTTGGTTGCTTATGAGCTACCTCACGTAACCGCTTATTCTTATTGTGTTTCTTGTTCTTCTTATTTTTCTTATTAAAGCGTTTGCCATTACGGCCTTGATCGTTATTCAAGCTGCCGCCAAATCGACCACCGTTGTTTTGGTGTTGATTATTATCTTTTGTTCCATTGTTTGACCGGCTATTGTTTTTCTTTTGTGGACGCTCATTTTGCGTTTTATCATGATCATGGTGTTGATTATGATTTTGTGCTTGATGGTTATTTTGCTTATTGTGACCATCATTTTTCTTTACTGGTTGGTGTTGATTATTAGTTGTTTTTTGTCCACCCTTTGCAAGTTGACGTAATTGTTGCGCTTGATCTGGGGTAACAGAAGACATGTGACTTTTAACTCCCATTCCTTGCCGATTGGCCATATTAACTAAGTCTTTGCTAGGCATTTTTAATTCCTTAGCTAATTCATAAATTCGCTCTTTGGCCATATGCTCACACTCCTTATCTCATAGTTAGTAGTTCCTCAAACTTCCTTGCAAAACCTGATTGCATTACACAAAAAACTGTTCGTGCTTGCCCTGTTGCCTGGCTAAGCTGTTCTCTAGTGAAATCGGTTGAAAAAGGAATGCCATAAAATTTACATTTATCAGTAATCTTTTTTGCACTAGCTTTTCCAGCATCTGAAGCTAGGAATACAAACTTTGCCTTTTTAGTTTGAATATTTTTTAAGACAATCTCTTCCCCACTTTGAAGTTGCCGGGCGCGCCGAGCGATTCCAAGGAGGTTTAAGACCTGTTCTTTATTTTTGATCATTACCAAATAACTCTTGTCGTGCCTGTAGGTGGTCTGCATACTTGATTAATTCATCATAAAATGATTCATCAAGTTGAACATGAAAAGCCTTTTCAAAAGTTTTTTCTTTCTTGGCCCGCTTTGCAATATCCACATCTACTGCAACATATGCTCCACGACCAGGCTTCTTACCAGTTGGGTCTAAGGATACTTCATTTTCCTTATTCTTAACTACCCGAATTAATTGCCGTTTGGGCATCATTTCACCGGTAACAATGTCTTTACGCATCGGTATTTTTCTCTTTTTCATTATTTTCACCCCGCTGCTTAATTTTTAGTTATTCTTCGTTATTGTCAATATTTTCTTCTGAATCAGCTACTTCTTCAGATTCTTGATCATTTTCAGCCATTTCAGATTCAGACTTGATATCAATCTTGTACTTAGTCAAACGAGCAGCGAGACGAGCATTTTGTCCCCGCTTACCAATGGCTAAGGATAATTGGCTATCTGGAACAACGACAGTGCAAGAACGTTCTGTTTGTCCTTCAGTCGTTTCTTCTCCTTCGCTATCCTCAGTTTCGCTTGCTGCCTTCTCTTCGTTAAAGATTACATCAAGTACTTCTGCTGGGTTCAACGCATTAGCGATAAACTTAGCGGGATCCTTAACGTATTCCACAATATCCATATTCTCGCCATCAAGTTCATTAACGATTGCTTGGACACGAGAACCTCGTGGACCAACGCAAGTCCCAACTGGATCAACATTAGGATCATTTGAGTATACCGCAACCTTAGCACGATCACCTGCTTCACGAGCAATATTTTCGATTAAGACAGTCCCATCCTTGATTTCAGGCACTTCTCGTTCAAATAATCGCTTCAAAAGTTCTGGAGCAGTCCGGCTAACAAAGATTTGTGGTCCCCGACGATCGTCATTTACTTTCGTTACGTATACTTGAATCCGATCATGGACATGGTAGTGCTCATTAGGCATCTTATCTCTAAAGCCCATAGCACCTTCTACGCCATCTCCTAAATCAACGTATGTGAAACGCTTATCTTCTCGTGAAACTTCACCAGTGATAATCTCGTTTTCATAAGTCTTGTACCTGTCGTAAATAATTTTCCGTTCTTCTTCACGGAGACGTTGCATTACCACTTGTTTAGCAGTTTGGGCAGCAATCCGACCAAAGTCACGAGGAGTAACTTCTTCGCGAATTTCATCACCAATATCATACCCTTGGCCATGAGGAAGCTTCCGTGCATCAGCTAAACTCATAAATTCGTTGCTATCTGCTTCGACTGCTTCTTCATCATCAGTAATTGTTTTTACAGCGTAGACTTTAATATTCCCAGTCAATGAATTGAATTCTACTTCAACATTCTTATCACCGTAATTTTGCTTGTATGCTGATTCAAGTGCTTGTTCTAACGCTTCAATAACAATCTCTTTCTTGATACCCTTTTCTTTTTCAAGATAATCAAGGGCGCCAATCATCTCAGTGTTAATTTTTGGCTTACTCACCTTTCGACACTCCTTTAATACTAGAATTTAATCGCTAATCGGGCCTGGGCAATTTTCTGACGATCAATCGTAATTTGCCGATGACGAGTCTTATCTAAATAATCCAACGTAATTTCTTTATCAGATAATTGCGTTAAGGTACCCTCATAAACCTTTTGACCATTAATCTGTTGGTAAAGAGAGATGTGAATGTAATGGTCAATTGCTCGTTGATAATCTTCCTCTTTCTTTAGTGGGCGTTCAGCACCTGGTGAGGAAACTTCTAAAAAGTAAGCCTGTGGAATTGGATCAGGTTCAACATTATCTAATGCTTCACTTAATTCATCACTGACAAGTGCGCAATCTTCTAGCGTAATCCCACCGTCTTTATTAATATAAACGCGGAGGTACCAGCTTTTACCTTCTTTTACAAACTCTAAGTCATATAAGTAAAAATCATGGTCCTGTAAAATCGGCGTTACAAGATCTGTTACAGTTTCTACAACACTGCTCAAACGTGTCACCTCCATTATTTGCAATAAAAAGAGCGAGCATCTCTGCTCACTCCCACGAGTTATTTACCATAATCTATTGTAGCATGTAACATCGCTACTGGCAAGCAATGAAGCATGTTTTCATTGTTATTCCTTAAAACAAGCTAAGTTGATTTTCGTCAGGCAGCTTATCTAATACATGATTATCGGTGAGGAAATCAATCAGCGTCTGCGAAACCTTCCCGCGCTCTGCCAAATCTTCTTTAGAAAGGAATGGCCGTTCTTCACGTGCGGCAACAATTTGCTTAGCAACGTTTAGTCCTAATCCAGGAACTGCTCGGAATGGTGCAATTAATGAATCACCATCAATCAACCAATCGGAGGCATCTGATTTTTCAATATCAACCATCTTAAATTTGAAGCCCCGTTCCAGCATCTCATTAGCTAGTTCAAGGATTGTTAAGAGATTCTTCTCTTTTGCACTAGCATCGTTTCCCTTATCATTGATTTCTTTCATCCGTTGCTTAACCGCATCTTTACCGTGAGACATCGCAACTACATCAAAGTCATCTGCGCGCACAGAGAAGAATGCACAATAATAAACTAACGGGAAGTAAACCTTAAAGTAAGCAATTCGCAGAGCCATCAAAACATAAGCAGCCGCGTGCGCCCGCGGGAACATGTACTTGATCTTCAAACATGAATCCATATACCATTGTGGAACATTAGCTTCATGCATCTTTTCTTGCCACTCGTCTGGAATTCCGCGACCTTTCCGTACGTGTTCCATAATTTGGAAAGAAATTTCTGAGTCCATTCCATAGTGGATTAAGTCGGTCATGATGTTATCACGACAACCAATCACATTAGCGATAGTGGCAATTCCCTGTTTGATTAGTTCCTGGGCATTATCTAGCCACACCCCAGTTCCATGTGAAAGACCAGAAATTTGTAGTAATTGCGAGTAGTTTTTCGGATGAGTATCCTCCAGCATTCCCCGGACAAATCGCGTCCCGAATTCCGGCAATCCTAGTGTACCAGTTTTACTTTGAATTTGTTCTTCAGTTACACCCAATACCTTAGGACTAGAGAATAAGGCCATCACCCCTGGATCATCCATTGGAATCGATTGAGGATCAATTCCTGATAGGTCTTGTAAGGCACGAATCATCGTTGGATCATCATGCCCCAAAATATCCATTTTAAGAATATTATCGTGAATCGAGTGGAAATCAAAGTGAGTTGTTTCCCAGGCAGCTGTTTGGTCATCAGCAGGATACTGTACAGGTGTAAAGTCATAAATATCCATATCATCAGGGACAATAATAATTCCCGCTGGGTGCTGACCAGTAGTTCGCTTAACACCTGTAGCTCCTTTTGCTAAGCGATCCTCCTCTGCCTTTCTAAATTCCTTTTCTGTATCTCGTTCGTAAGCTTTCACATATCCATATGCAGTTTTATCGGCAACCGTACCAATCGTCCCGGCACGGAATACATTTTTTTCACCGAATAAAACTTTCATATAGTTATGGGCAATTGGCTGGTAGTCACCGGAGAAGTTTAAATCAATATCCGGCACCTTATTCCCCTTAAATCCAAGGAAAGTTTGGAATGGAATATCATGACCGTCTTTTACCATTAGAGTGCCACACTTTGGACATTTTTTATCTGGCAAATCGAAACCTGAACTATATTCCCCTTGTGTATAGAAGTGGGTAAATTGACAATTTGGACAACGGTAATGTGGTGGCAACGGGTTAACTTCTGTAATTCCCGAAAGCGTTGCAACCACACTTGAACCAACAGATCCCCGCGAACCTACTAAGTATCCATCTTTATTGGACTTAGCTACTAGTCGTTGGGCAATTAAATAGTGAACAGAGAAACCGTTCTTAACAATACTGTTCAACTCTAATTCAATCCGGTCCTGAACTAGTTGTGGCAAAGGATCACCATACCATTTTCTCGCAGTATTCCATGTCCGATCTTGGATTTCCTGTTCGGCCCCCTTCATATGCGGTGGATAAAGTTTATCTTTTACCGGCCGAATATTGTCATCAATCTCAGCTGCTATCTTATTACTATTTTCCACAACTAATTCGTGGGCTTTTTCTTCACCGAGAAAAGCAAATTCATTTAGCATTTCATCAGTCGTTCTAAAGTGAACTTCTGGACGCTCAGTTCGATTTAACGGGTTTGCACCACCTTGCGAGTTAATCAGGATCTTACGGTAAATTCCATCATGTGGATCAAGGTAATGGACATCTCCAGTGGCAACCACTGTTTTTTCCAACTCATCCCCCAGTTTGACCATATTTTTGAGGATATCTTCGAGGTGACCTTCATCTGCAATCACGTGTTGTTCAAGCAACGGTGCATAGTTTGGCTTAGGCTGAACTTCAATAAAATCATAGTAGCGCGCCTTTTCTAGTGCTTGATCGTAACCCTTCTCCATCATCGCGGTAAATACTTCTCCCGATGAACAAGCAGTTCCCAAAAGCAGTCCTTCACGATATTTCGTCAGCACTGTTCGCGGGATTCGCGGTACCCGGTAAAAATATTCAACGTTTGATAGTGATACTAACTTAAATAAGTTTTTCAAGCCAGCCTGGGTCTGTGCAAAAATCGTTACATGAAAAGGCCGCGCATGACGGTAAGCATTATTTTCTTCCATATGCTTATTTAAATCATCCACATACTTCACATCATAACGGGCTTCAGCATCTTTCAAGAACTTATAAAGCAAGTGTCCTGTAGCTTCCGAATCATAGTTAGCACGGTGGTGATGTTCCAATGCTACCTTAAATTTTTTACTAAGTGTGTTTAATCGGTATCCTCGCATATCAGGATATAAGAATCGCGCCAGTGGTAATGTATCGATTACTGGTTCCGCGATTTTTCCCATTTGATGACGTTCATAGCCAGTATTCATAAAACCCATATCAAATGAAACGTTATGACCAGCAATGATACAGCCCTTACAAAAGTCCTTAAACATCTGAAAAACTTCTTCTTCAGTTTTTGAACCCTGAACCATTTCAGTGGTGATACTAGTTAAATTAGTTGTTTGTTCTGATAACGGGAAACCAGGATCGATGAATTCATCAAAACGTTCTAAGACATTTCCATCTTGCATTTTAACTGCAGATAATTCAATTACCTTATCGTAAATTGCTGATAACCCTGTCGTTTCCACGTCAAAAATGACATAGGTCTGATGAGCGAGTTCTTCATGATTCTCGTTATATACCAATGGAATTCCATCATCAACAACATTAGCTTCCATCCCATATAGCATTTTAATGCCCGTTTTTTGGGCCACGCTAAATGCTTCCGGAAAAGCCTGGACATTCCCATGATCGGTTACCGCAATTGCTGGATGTCCCCACTTATGAGCACGAGTTGCAAGCTCAGTAATCGAATTAGTGGCATCCATCTGACTCATTGTTGTATGCGTATGCAGTTCAACTCGTTTATCATCTTGAGGAGCTTTATCTTGACGCGCTATATGAGTTACTTCATTAACATCATAAGCCGTGATTACCAAGTCTCGCATCCAGGTATCTTCTTGTACAGGTCCGCGAACTTTCAACCACATTCCTGCTTTGATATTGGCAAATTGTGCTTCTTCATCACTGTTACGTGAGAACTTCTTGACAGAAAAAGAAGAAGTATAGTCCGTAATTTCAAACGTTAATAATTGACGACCTGAGCGTAGTTCGCGAATTTCTGCATTAAATACATATCCTTCAACAACTACGGATCGTTCTTCCCCCTCAATGTCTTTCATTTGAATAACATTCTGCTTACTATCAATCATCCGGCCAAGTTGGACTGGGCCATCAGCAGGGGCGACTGGTGCACTTTTCTTTGCTGTCTTCTTTGCGGCCTCATTTTTCTTGATCCGGGCAGCCGCCTTGGCAGCAAGTGCAGCATCGGCCTTCTCGTGTTTAGCCTTTAATTCTTCAATTTTTGCTTGCGAGGCTGACTGGTCAACAAACGGATGAATCCTAAATTTAGGAAATCCTAGCTCTTGGTATGATTTTTCAATCTTATCTAATGCTTTCTGTGCTAGTAAGTCTTTAATTACCTCATTTTCGACAACCAGCGTCACACGCCCATCCTTAACCTCAGGAGCCGTTTGTAAGCAAGCTTGTTGGAGCATTGGTGTATCACTAATTGCCTTATTAATGATGAACTGCCAATAATTAGCTATCTGTGATTCATCAAGTTCTGTCATGGGAGTACTAATCTTTAAACTAACTTTAGCAATATCTTTAAACCCTAGCTGTAAGCTCTGATTGAACTGCGTAAATAGGTCATACGGTAAAGCTTTATTAAAGATTAAGTGAAATTCCCATTGCCGAGACTTTTTATGAACAACAACTGATTGAACTGCGGCATTTCTGAATGCAGAATTGTCTTTTTCTGGAAAGTGAATTTGTTCTAATAGTTTTCCAAATAATTCTTGGCGACTTAATCCCACGTTCTAATCCTCCTACTTAAAAATGTGGTGCGAGTAACGTTACTTATCTTAACATCGCAGCCACATTAGTTTAAATTATTTGTTTTTTTCCTCGTTCAATTGCTTTAGTAAAATTCCCACCGTATTTACTAGCTCTTCCTGTTTAACTTCAACAGTTTCACCAGTTTTACGGATCTTAATTTCAACAATACCATCTTGAGCTTTCTTACCAACAGTAACCCGAATTGGAATACCAATCAAATCTGAATCAGCAAATTTAACCCCTGCTCGTTCTTTCCGGTCATCTACTAATACCTCATAACCAGCTTCAGTTAATTGTTGATCGATCTTATCAGCCATTGCCATTTGATCTTCTTTCTTCGCATTAACCGGAATTACGTGAACATCAAATGGAGCAATACTATCAGGCCAGACAAGACCATTTTCATCAGCATTTTGTTCTGCAACAGCTGACAATAGACGGGTTACACCAATACCGTAACTTCCCATGATTACGTCTGTCAACCGACCATTGCTATCAAGGACTTGGGCACCAAGTTTGCTTGAGTAATGAGTACCCAACTTAAAGATATGACCAATTTCAATTCCGGGAGTAAATTTAAGTGGTTGACCATCAGGAGCAATTTCTCCTTCTTTAACATTCCGGAAGTCACCAAACTGATCAACGCGGAAGTCGCGATCAATATTAGCATTAACATAGTGGTAACCATCTTCATTGGCACCACATGCCATATTAACTAAGACCTTAACATAATTATCAGCAAGAATTTTTACTTCTTCTCCTACTCCTACAGGTCCAAGTGATCCTGGATGAGCATTGAGGTACTTTTCGGCATCTTCTTCTGTAGCTAATTCTAGTTCTTCACAATCAAGAGCATTTATTACCTTTGCTTCATTAACTTCATCGTCGCCACGCATTAATACTAAGACTGGTTGGTATTCATCTTCACTCATTTTAGCAATGTAAAGCATCGATTTAATTACTTGATTAGGGTCAAGATCTAAACTTTCTGCAGCTTCATATACCGTATGAGCACCCGGAGTAGCCTTCTTCTCGATTGGTGCCGGAACTGCTGTTTGTTGTACACCGGTAAATTTACTTTCAGCCTTCTCAATATTGGCAGCGTAATCTCCATCAGTATAAGCGATTATGTCTTCCCCTACTTCAGCTGGTGCAGAGAATTCTTGTGAGTTCTTACCACCCATTGTTCCCGAATCAGCGAGAATAACTTTATAGTTTAAGCCAATCCGATCAAAAATGTTCCGGTAAGCCTTTGCTTGATTATTGTAGGCTTCGTCTAATCCCTCTTGATCTGCTGAGAAGGAGTAACCGTCAAGCATTTCAAATTCTTTTCCACGTAGAATACCGTACCTAGGACGATCTTCATCACGAAACTTATCCTGTAATTGGTAAACTACTAATGGAAGCTTCTTGTACGACTTAATACTATCACGCAATACTTCAGTAAAGGTTTCTTCATGAGTTGGGCCCAAAATAAAGTCACGGTCACGACGATCTTTAAGTTTGAAAAGATTATCACCATAGCTTTCGTAACGACCAGATTCCTTCCATAAATCAGCTGGAAGAAGTCCCGGCATAAGCATTTCAACCGCTCCTGCCTTATCCATTTCGTCACGAATAATATTTTCTACTTTGCGAATAACCCGGTAAGCTAATGGCAAATATGACCATACCCCCGCAGATACTTGGTAAATGTATCCGGCACGAATCATCATCTTATGACTTAAGGCTTCCGCATCACTTGGGGCCTCTTTTTTTGTTGGAATTAATACCTTTGACTGTTTCATTAAAAAATATACTCCTTTGTTTTTTTAATTACCGAATAAAATATCTTTGAATATCGTTCCATGTTACTAGAACCATAAGTGTTAGTAAGATTAGGAAACCAATCATTGTGATAATTCCCTCAGCTTTTTCAGGAATTGGTCGCCGAATGATCGCTTCAACAATATTCAATAACAATTTCCCGCCATCCAATGCTGGAATTGGTAATAAGTTAACAATTCCTAAGTTGATTGATAAGAGGGCTAAGAAATTTAAAACTCCATTGATTCCCAATGAGGTGGCTTGCGATGTCCCAGCATAAATTGCTACCGGTCCACCAAGGTCATTTAAGCTAAACCCATGAGTAACCATGTGGCCAAGAACACTAAAGATTAATGTTCCTGCTTGGATAAATTGCTGCCAACCAAACTTCAGACGCGCAGCTAAACTCTTTTCTTGCTTTTCAACAATTCCAATTTGGCCAACTTTTTGATGACCTCGCTCAACCGCTTTTGGTGTTAGCTTAGTATGATAAGTTTTATTACCACGCTCATACGTTACTGACACTGTCTTATTAGGCTTATTTGAAATATTCGTTGAAAGGTCAGTCCAATTATTTATTTTTTGGTTATTAACCTTAACAATCCGATCGTTTGCTTTTAAGCCCGCTTTGGCAGCTACGGAACCGGCATTCACTTGCCCTAACTGATTGCTATTAGTTGGTACGCCCGTTAAGGTGAAGCCAAGAATGATAAATACCACTAAGGACAAAATGAAATTATTCATCGGACCAGCAAAATTGGTCATCATCCGTGCAGGCAGACTTGCTGAACGAAATTGCACATCACGTGGAGCAATCTGTACCTCGGTTCCGTCTCGCTCAATAATCATTGCATCATGGTCAACACTATATACCTTTAGCTGATCTTCGTCCCCATTGACATATCCTTTTATCCATAAGCCATCTTCTAAATCACAAGCAACTAGTTGAAGGGGGATCCCCTGAAATAAGGTTGTTTTATCACTAGCATTAATACTAATAACTTTATCTTGATCATTTAGTTGAATCGTTAGCGGGGTACCTGGCTTTAACTCATCTTGGTCCTCATCATCAGCCCCAGCTAAACGAACATAACCACCGAGGGGCAAAATTCGAATAGTATAGGTAGTACCATTTTTTCGTCTCCACCAAATTTTTGGACCCATTCCTATTGAAAATTCACGAACCAGAATTCCTGCTCGTTTAGCAAAATAATAATGACCATATTCATGAACAAGGACAAGGATTCCAAAAACAATAATAAATGTAATAATTGTTATTATCAAAAAATCTCTTCCTTACGTTTGATTAAATGATCCCTAATAAATGAAGCATTGGCATAACAATTAGCATACTATCAAACCGATCTAAAATTCCGCCATGGCCTGGAAGAATTTTTCCTGAATCCTTCACACCATAGTAGCGTTTTAATGATGATTCAATTAAGTCACCAAATTGACCGAAGATTGAAAGAATCAAAGTAACGAATATCATTGTTACCCAACCTGCGCCAACAGGGATAAAGTAGCAATAAATAGCCAAAATAATAACAGCCGCTAATGTACCACCAATTGAACCTTCCCAAGTTTTATTAGGACTAATTTTAGGAGCAAGTTTATTTTTACCGAGTTTTCGACCAATTAAATATGCTCCACTATCTGTAATCCAAACGATTAACATTCCATATAATAGCGTTTGGAAATTGATTGCACGAGCAGCAATAAAATAGCGAAATCCCATTCCAATATAGAGCATTGCTAATGTTAAAACCCCAGCATCATCGAAAGTAAAGCGTTGTTTTCGAATAACCGTATGTAATAGAAGTAAAACAACTAAAATATAGAATCCGAACCATCGAGTTGCAACACTAGGCAAGAAGTCAAGCCAGCTATCCGGCAGTATTAATAAAGCAACCCCCAGATAACTGATCAAAGCTTCAAACGAAATTACAAACATTTTTTTCATTACCAATACTTCTGACATTGCAACCATTCCTAAGGCAACGGCTGCAATTGTTAATGGCCAATGACCATATATAATAAGCGGTATAAAGATTGCAAGTGCAATTACCGCGGTCGTTATTCGTGTTTTCAAAACAAAATCCCCTTATTATTTATTGATTTTTTAGCCCACCGAACCGCCGATGACGTCCTTGATAGGCAATTATTGCTGATCGCAATGAATCTTCATCAAAGTCTGGCCAGTGTTCTGGAACAAACTCCAATTCACTATAAGCAATTTGCCACAGCATAAAGTTACTAATCCGCTCTTCGCCACTTGTTCTGATTAACAGGTCAGGATTCGCAAATTGACCCAGTTGTGTTGACATCAAGTACTTACCAAACGAAGCTTCATCAATATCCGCAAGTGCCAAGTTCCCATTTTGAACGTCTTCTGCAATTTTTTTAGCAGCTTGAGTGATCTCATCTCGACTCCCATAATTCAAAGCAAAATTGAGAATCATCCCCGTACAATGGGCTGTATCAGCCATTGCATCTTTAACAGCTTTTTGCGTAGCTTCAGGTAGCTGCGTAATATCTCCCATCACTGTCACCTTAACATTATGTTTGACAAGATCTGGAACAAATGTTGAGAAGAAGCGGACAGGCAACTGCATTAAATAACTTACCTCTGAAGAAGGACGTTTCCAGTTTTCGGTTGAAAAAGCATATAATGATAAGACTTTTACCCCTAATTCACTAGCAGCAATTGTAATCTTTTTTACTGTTTGCATTCCCTGTTTATGACCAGCAACTCGTGGAAGGTGCCGTTTCTGCGCCCACCTACCATTACCGTCCATAATAATTGCGATATGGTTAGGAATACGTTCCATATCAAGTTGCTGATTTATTTCATCATGTTTACTTTTGGAAAACACTAATTGTTCCTCCATTTTTATCATGTACTTAGGATTAATTACAGACATTTATTAAAAATTCACGTCTGCCAATTAATTATAGCTTTTATTATACCAGAGGCAAATTTCGATTTGTCAATCCACAGGAAATTGTTACATAGTTTTATCATAACAATTCAATTTTAGCCAAAATCATAACCACCCGTCAAACGGGTGGTTTGCACATCGGCTATAAGCCGATAATA
>OLOI01000536.1_pt1 | contig 37720 bp, 37 predicted proteins | sample 1672131 | NCBI WGS metagenome assembly OLOI01 (sample SAMEA3136651, study PRJEB25190) | human gut metagenome
GCTGGCCGCCTAGGCCGTCCGGAAAAACGTCCGCACCCCCGATGCGTGCGATTTCTCCTGAACCTTTCGGCGATCTTGCCCTGCCTCATCTCTCAGCGTGAAACACCTGAAAAAAATTTTACCGCATGCGGCCGCAGCAACGCCAAACTTATCGATGGCACTAAGAACTCGGCAAAAGGTCTCACTTCAGCACATGCAGAGAGGTTTCCATCCGTACAATAAGGCGGACTAAATTTGGGTAAACACCGCAAAACGAAAGCCACGTCCAACGAGATGACCATGTGGGTCGACGGGGACGTTCACCCTGCGCACCAACCAAATCTGGACGCCGGAGATGGAGGCGAAGTTCTGCCGCTCCGACGCGCAGCTCCAGGTGATGGCCTACGGCCACGAGTTCATGCGGATCATCAGTCCCACGGGGCAGGTGATCGCCAAGATGGAGCACAACGCGGAGGGCGCGCTCGTCGCCGATATCGATTTGGAGCTCACCCCTCCCCCGTCTCGATCGGCACCATGTCGAGACGCAGTGTTTGCTCTACCACTTTCATGAGGACGTCGTCTTCTATCTGGGGGTTCACCTTCATCAGGCCCACCAAACCGAATATCACGACGCAGAACATTTCATGCACGAGCTCTATTTCGACCTGATGATAGGCCGCGTATTCCTTCGCGATGTGATTCGCCAGGCAGTCCGCCGCCTCGCGTGTGGCGCGCACGTCGAAGGCATCCCTCACGCCCAGCTCCTCGAGCACGGCTATCATCGGACGCGGCCTTCCCGCCCCGTCGTAGAGCGAGTACCGAAACGTCCGGATGCACTTCTTCAGCGATCCGGGCGTGTCGCCGAAGACTCTCACCTCGTTCCACACGACCACGCTTTCGACCAAATCTTCCACGTAGTCGTCGATGACCGCCTCGATCACGCCGTTGCGATTCGCGAAGTGGTAGTAGACGAGCTCGCGCGTGACATTCGCCTCCCGCGCGATGGACGTAACGGACGTCGCCCGCACCCCCTGCCGCTCGAAGAGCTTGCGCGCCGCGGTCACAATCGCACCTGGCGTGTCGACCAGACGCCGCGACTCCATCAGGTCGCGACGCCTTTCCCGCAAGCAACCAGCTGCCTGCAGCGGAGTCATCCTCCCGTAATCGTGCTTGGTGGCCATCCTTTGGCTCGCCCCGCCTCTCCTCCTCAAAATGTCCTTCACAAATCATAGCATTTTGTGAAATATCGCAGTTTGGGCATTTGCTAGACTCCAAGCAAATCGGTTCGCGTAAGAACGCACCGCAAGCCGCACCCCCGCTCACAAGACACGCGGAGGCACGACGAAAGGAGACCTCATGGGCATCCTCTACCAGGCAGCCGATCCGATCTATTGGGTCATTTGGCTTTTCGTCCTCTTCGCTTTGATGGCCTTCAACGAGCTGGGCCGCGTCAAGCTGTGGTGCGGGCTCGTTCTGTTCGCCCTCGTGCCGATTGCGCTCACGCTCTTCGTGTGGCCCAAAACCGCCGCGCCCGGCAACGAATACGGCACGGGCACCTGGTTCAACTGGGTGAAAACCTATTCCGCGCTGGCCGGATGCCTCGGGTTCATCGCCCTGCGCTTCGTGAAATGGCGCGGCGCGGACGGCAAGATCCACTACTTGCACGAGAAACGCTGGGCGCTGTGCTTCCCGCCGCTTATTCTGGCGATCAACATCGCCGAGGCGGTCATCCGCGACTTCCAGGTGTTCGGCTTCGCGCTGTGGGAGGGTGGCGTCGTCGAGAACCTCTGGACCATTTCGGGCCCGTGGAACATCATGAACGGCATCGCGGGCATCTTGAACATCATCACGATCTGCGGCTGGTTCGGCATTTTCATCTCGAAGGACTCCTCGAAAGACATGATCTGGCCGGACATGATCTGGGCCTGGGTCATCGCCTACGATCTTTGGAACTTCGCCTATACCTACAACTGCATCTCGGACCACTCCGCCTACTGCGGCCTGGCGCTGCTTCTGGCGTGCACCATCCCGACGTTCTTCATCAAGCGCGGCGCGTGGCTGCAGCACCGGGCCCAGACGCTGGCCCTCTGGATTATGTTCGTGATGACAGTGCCCCAGTTCGCCGACGTGCTCGCCCCCATTCCGACCACGCACAACCCCACGGCGTTCTTCGTAGTAAGCCTGCTCGCACTCGCGTCGAACGTGGCGCTTGCGGCCTACCAGTTCCACCGCATCCGCAAACTGAAGCTGAACCCGCTGAAAGACCAGATCTACGCCGACACGAAGGCCTACCAGCGCATCGTAGAGGAGAACGAATAGCAGCTACCGCCCTATCCAGAAGGCGCTCACGAGGAAATACCTTCCGAAAGAGTAGCCCCACAATGGCGTACGCGCTAGCTGTCTCGCGATGAATCGATAGCCGTAATAAGATGATTCACCCAAGTGATCGCATCATCAAACGAGAGGATATCCAATCCTTCGGCTGCAGCGTTATATCCAATCTCCCAATCGCGCCCTGCAGCCACACAAGACCTAGTCAAGACAGCTCCTTTCTCAGGTGCTCAAACTCGTCTTTAGTGATGAGTCCTTCGCGTCTTGCGTCTTCGACAGCACTTTTTAACCGCTCCCCCATCACCATTCCACGGCACTCCAATATCGCCTCAGCGAGGCTTTGTGAGGGAATGCCCTCGTAGCTAGTTACCGTCTTGCCAGACACGGTGACAGGCTGGACCCATTCGGGAAGCTCCCTTCTCACTCTTTTTGTCGTTCCCACGCTGATGTGCCTCGGATTGGCAAGGGCCAGCCCATGCATTGCGAGCACTGCTTCGCCGAAAAGGAAGCTGCCATCCCCGACAAGAGCCACAGCTTCCGCATACCTGTCGTATTCCGTGGGCACATAGCGAACGAGCTTGTACACTCCGTACCCTCGCTTAAGAAGTCTTCCCATACCGACCCATCGATTTAGCTCGGATTTCGCAACGCCAAGGTTTTTTGCTTCAGCAGAGGTGATCAGACCGTAATTGTCGGCCGCTAACTCATATATGTCATCGAAATGCGCCATGGCAAAAGGTTAACACTTGTGTATACCTTTTGGCAATCGGAAGAAATCAACAATTGGCCGCGTTCGTCCAGAGATATAGAGATTAAAGGCAGCACAGACGCTGCCCGGGGTCGTCGCCACGGAGGCGGGGCGGGCGAACGGGGCCGGCGATAGCCTCGAGGGGCCCTACGACGGGTACGCCGAGTGCGTCAAGGCGACGTTCGACGAGGGCCGCGCGACCGTGACCGAGCTGATGGGCTACTTCTTCGAGATAATCGACCCCTACAGCGTGAACCGGCAGGGCGCCGGCGTCGGCGAGAAGTACCGCACCGGCGTCTACAGCGAGGATCCCTCCCACCTGCGCGAGGCGCAGGCCTACATGCGGGCGAGGCCCGACCGCGACCGGATCCGCGTCGAGGTGCTGCCGCTTGCCCGCTGTGTCCCGAGCGCCGAGGAACACCAAGACCGGCTGGACAAGTTCCCCGACGACTACTGCCACATCCCCAAGGAACTCATGACGAAGTACCTTTAGAAGGAGTAGTTCTACGGCCCATCTGCACAAATGCAATAAGAGAGTTTGCTGTCGTATGACTTGAGGTCACGGTTTGTGACCTCAAGTCATCTCGCCTCTTCTGAGCCAATTCTTCCTCGAATCAAGCGCTTCCTTCCTTGGCTTGACTTTCTCTCCTTTTATGCTTTGTATCAATTTTAATTATGATACAATACCTCAAAACAGAAAGAAGGGGAGGCAATGAGTGAGCGCACCATCCGAATACCTCTGAGCGCCGAGATCGATGCCTCTACGGCTGAAGATCTCAAAGTTCTCGAGAAAGACCTCGCCACGATGGGCGTACGCCTCACAATTCCCGATGCGCTGCCCGGCGGAGCGCTGGTGTTTGAATACGATGATGAGGCCCACAAGCGCAATGCCGGACGGAAGAGAAAGACCATTCCGGCAGACAGCGAACTTTCGGAAATGACCCAGGCGCAAATGGACGAATGGCTTCTCGATGCCCCCATCGCCGAGATCCAGAAAACGCTCGACGTGGGACGAGCAACCGCCTATCGCCGCGTAAGGGAGGCCCGATCGCGAGTGGTTTACGCAGTGGTTTCCCTCGCCGACATAGACGACAACCAAGAGGGAGGAAAAGACGCATGAAACTGAAGCTCTCATCTCTCAAACGATTGACTACATGTATAACATAGTATACACTTAAGGAGCATGAGCGATGATAACCGTCCTGCAAACAAACGAGTTCGTGAAATGGCTCAAACGACTCAAAGACGTTGAGGCGCGAGCACGTATTCTCGTGAGAATACGGCGCCTTTCACTAACGGAAAATTTCGGAGACGCTAAATCAGTTGGTGACGGCGTTTATGAGATGCGCATCGAACACGGGCCTGGATATCGCCTCTATTACGCAAGACGGGACAATGCGGTGGTCTTGCTCCTCATCGGCGGAGACAAATCATCGCAACAGCGAGACATCGCGAAAGCAAAAAAGCTTAACCTCGAGTACAGATGATGGGAGTCCGCAATGAAGAAAGCGACAAGCTGGGATGCAGCCGATTATCTCGAAACAGAAGCCGACATTGCGGCCTACCTAAATGCCGCTTTTGAAGACGGCGACACTTCCGTAATCGCCGCCGCTCTTGGCGACGTCGCCCGCGCAAAGGGAATGACGCAACTTGCAAAGGAAACCGGCATCACGCGCGACGGCCTCTACAAAGCACTTTCGCCCACAGGGAACCCTTCATTCGATACTGTACAGAAAATCTTAAGGGCTTTTGGATTAAGACTGGATGTAGCCACCTCAGCCCAAATTTAAACAGATGGATCCTAGTCCTTCACACCTGCGACTGCTCATTATATTTCCAATGGAGCAATGTATGAATAAGTCGAGGTGCTGCCGCTTGCCCGCTACGTCCCGAGCGCCGAGGAGCACCAGGATCACCTGGACAAGTTCCCCGACGACTACTGCCACATCCCCAGGGAACTCATGACGAAGTACCTTCAAAAGGTGGAATAGCTTTCGCCACCTGCGCCAAACGCCGCTATAGCTCGGCGAATCTCTCTATACGCTCGGTCTCCGCCTCGGACAGGCGGCGCAGCATGGCGGCCAGACCATCGTAGTCGCTGCGCGCCAGCAAGTCCATGTAGGCAGCGCGCTCTTCCACGAGAATCACTACTGGGGCGAGGCCGGCGCGCATGAGACCGCGATTTACGAGGATGCGACCTGTCCGACCGTTGCCATCTTCGAAGGGATGAACTCTCTCGAAGCGGACATGGAAGCGAGCCTCGCGCAGGAAGGGGTCCCCTCCCTCGTCGTGGTTGTACTCGTACACGAGCTGCATCATGAGCTGGTTCACTTGATTGGCGGCCGGCGGCAGGTGCTCCGCCCCGCGGATGATCACCTGGCCGTGACGATAGTCGTCGATGCCGCTTATGTTGCGGTTGATATCCCGCGCTATAGCCTTGACAAGCCGCTCCGAAAGAGGGTCGTCCATGTTTTCCGATGCCGTGGCCAGGGCGTACTTGTGGTTGATCGCCTCGTACAGCTCGCGAGCCGTGGCCGTCACCTTCATGGTGTTGTCGTTCCAGAGGATGGCATAGGTCTCGGCAAAGGACAGCGTGCTGCCCTCGATGGCGTTCGAGTGGTATGTGCTGCGTGTCACGTAGTCTTCGAAATAAGCCTGGTGATCGCGCGTGAATTGCAGGGCATCCACGGGGCGCTCCTCATAATGAAGCGGGTGCCCTCGTTACGGAGAGCACCCGCTAGGGTGATCAAGCGTCAAAGGAAAGAGGAGAACCCCTACTCCCACTCAATCGTAGTTTTTGCCGTCAGGCGTACAATACGTATCAAATCATGTTATGTCGTCCAACCTGCATCATGACGTCCACCTAGTTAAGCAAATCAACAGTATCGTTTTGTACTCACCTTAAATCCCGTTTTACACACCTCGGAAAGGGAATAAATACGGCGTTACAATAAAGCACCTGTGAACAGGTGTTTTCTCTTATTTCGAAAATGCTGAGTACAAAAATGTCGAGATCCCGATCGTTTACTCCGCGAATTTATTACCAGGAATAACTCAGGAATAATTTCAGCATAGGGGCGTAAAGGCACGAACAGGCAGAACGTGAAACGCTGAGTACAAAGTGAGTTCCAAGTGAGTACAGGGTCTTTATGAGCCGGTTCGCAGAGCAAAATCGCTCCAAACCGCTTGGCAGCATGCATCGACTGCCCATTTGTCGCCCAGATCCAGCATGCGGCGAAGAAGGGGCCCGCCAACTTACTTCTGCTCAACCGATAAAGGCACGACCTCGTTGATGGGAACATGCTTGTAAAGCGTGCCATCATCGGCTCTCACATCGCAGCTGGGGCAAATACCGAAACAAACGCCGCCACCCCTAGGATCGACGACGAATACGGTACCGGAGATGAGGTTTCCGTCGAATTCGAATCGAACCCTGTCGCCCGCTTCTGGCAGGACCCTGGGTGACTCCATGGTAATTCTCCTATCTCAAGTACTCGTTTGCGAAGACGCGCGCTCTGGCTGGGGCTGCGGCGGTAATGTCACGAGGGGCTCGGTTCACCCGGTGAGCTAGCTCTTGGGAAACTCCAGTCTCTTCAGCGTCTTTAGGAACACTTTACTGAGCCTTCGCCTGCTCTCGAAGAAGATGAACTCGGACTTGCTCATGCCTGCGCCATTTTCAGATTTCTCCCGCATAAGCTCCAGCGTGCAGACCATGTCCGCCGCCTGGCTAAGCCTGTATTCGTAGGGAGCTATCTTGCGGACATCCACATTCGTCAGATACGCGCAAAGCACGGTGTTGATGAGGTCCGTGACAAGCGCCTGCCCGTTGTCGTAGTACACGATGACCGACTCGAAGCCCTGGAAGAAAGCGAGGTTGTCCCTCAGGAAAGAACCCAACTCGTTTGCGAGCCGCCCCCTCAGCGCGAACCGATCGGCGCATTCCCTCTTCCTGACGGAAAACGTCTTGTAGCTGATAGGGCAAAGTCTCACGAACGAGAACATCTTGAAGAAGACTTTGCGGCGCTTTTCGAGATCGACGTCCTTCCATTCGTCCTCTTTGCGGACTATGGGACCGGAGTGGACTGCTTCTTCAGAATGCACATCCAGAAGATCGAGCTCGTAGCAAAGCTTTTGTTCCTGCTGTTCGATGCTCGATGCTTGGTCATGGAGTATCATCGTGATCAGATAGAATTCGGAGTTCGACCCTACATCTCCAGATTCGTCGATGAATATCCCAAGGTCAGACAAGGTATTGCTCCTAGATATAGAAATGGCGGGGAATATCCCCGCCGCAGGGTGGACCAAGATCTATTCGACCAGTCCGTTGCTGAACATTATAAGGCCTGCGAGCTCCTGCGACAACAGGCAATTCCGCCCTACACGAAATCGTGACCTCTCGTGGCTATACGCAGGCGTAGACCATGTCCCAGGTGATGATCTTTCGAATCGCCCCGCATGCTCGGCGATGATCTCCGGCACCAACAGCAGCCTCATATGCAATCTTCACGGTAAGCTCGTCTATACCGACAGCCTCGGCGATCCAGAGGAGCGAGGCAGCGTTCATCAGGCTGTTGTAGCATCGTCTCGCGCTGGAGTTCGGAGTCTGCCTGCTGTACGAGCCGCTTCCCTTGGTCTCGTTCGCGCGGAACCACTCGACCATGTGCTCGCGCTCGGTCCTTCCCGTCTTGGTGGACGAGTCGTGAACCTCGCTTATGTACCTGTCTGAATATGGGTAGTGATCCTCTTTGGTTCTGAGAATGTCCGAGAATCTCCTGCATCTGATGTCGGCCAAGCTGTTTTCCTCGTTTATGGTTCCTTCACATGTAATTATAACGGCAGGCACGGAGAGCCACTTTTGCACACCCTATGGCCTATCGCCTCTTTCCGAAGATCGCATCTATGATGCCGTTGACGATCGAAGACCCGAGCCATAGAGGAACAATCAGTATCGAGGCGATGAACAGGCCATAGAGTAGCGGGTGGAGGACGGTCTCTCCAACCAGTCCGGCGATCGCCAACCCAATGACAAGTATCGCTATTATCCAGCCCATCAAAAGACCCTCCTGAACCACTGTGACAAATTGTCACAGTGGCCCTGAGCAGGCGACACTTCGAGAAAACTAGAACAGGCAGGCATCTATGGCCTCCTTGCCGCGAAGCTGCCCTAGTGAAGCCAAATAGTGCCTCTGACCTGGTAATACTCACTCCCACTCGATAGTTTTAGGGGCGGATAATTGTTCGAGCAGAGTCATTTCGTATCACCTCATCATAGGATGTCCGACTAGTGTCGAGCATTCCTAGTACCAATTTGAACTCACTTATTTCGCAATCTCTAGTCTTAGCATGAGGGAGTAAATAAGAAAACTAGAAAACACTTTGTCTGACCAGCCGAAACTCTCTGCACATGTTTATGTTGAGTTCAACTACCCATTATACAGGACTCACATTTATACCCAGGAATAACGCAGGAATAAAAACAGACTATGGGTGTAAAGTCCTGAACTGCGCAAACGAAAAACCATGAGTTCAAAGTGAGTTCACGATGAGTTCAGTGTCTCCGAAGGCCAAATCACTGTAAAACATCACATCCAAGCCATTAGCCGCCATGCGAGAGCCATTGTTCTGCGGAGACTAGACTGACTTAGGTCAAGGCAGAGATAGCAGAGCATAAGAATGGCCGAGGGATGCCCTCGGCCATTCAGCAGAAGAAAAGCCTCCAGCAGCTTCCATGAACTAGACTAGTCGCGAATTAGAGTGCCTATTCCGTTCGAAAACGCTGTAGGCACTCAACGCCCTTGTTGATTGCGTTCTCGCTGATCGAGTAGTGCATCCAGCGCCCTTGCTTCCTAGCGCTGATCAGACCGGCATCCTTCAATATCTTCATGTGATGAGACAAGGTGGGCTGGGTGATGTCGAGCTCGTCGAGAATACGACAGGCGCAGAGATCCTCTCCTTGGGATACAAGTTTTAGGATACGCAAGCGATTCTCGTCTCCGAGAGCCTTGAATAGCAGCGCTGTCTTCTCTGTCTCCATGATTCCAAACCTTAGAAATTGATGCTTATCTATATATTCAATCAGGATGTTACGGCTGTCAAGCGCAGAACGCACCCCGTCAGATAGCGGCTTCCGCCTACAGGAGCTCCTCGATCTCCGATTGCGCGAGCACCTTGCCCTGCGAGACGACCTTGCCGTTCACGAGAAGCGCAGGCGTAGCCATGATGCCCGCCTCGGCTATCGCTACCGGGTCGGTGACGTACTCCACGCTCACCGCGCCGCCCGCCTTCGATGCGGCGGCCTGCGCGTTATCGTTGAGCTGGTGGCAGCGCTTGCATCCCGGTCCCAGCACGGTCAGCACGACTGCATCCGCCCCAGATGAATCGCACTCGCATGCCGCAGGTGCCTCCTCGCCCTCGGGTACCTCCACAATCTCCATGTCGCAGCAGCAGCTATCTTTCTTGTCCTCTTTGCCGAACACCTTTCCGAACAGTCCCATCTTCCTATCCTTTCTCTAATGGGCCTTCATTGCTATATGCTTCTCATGCCGCTAGGGCATGACGAGTGTGAACGCGAAGCCTGTGCCTATGGCCACCAGCAGGATGCACAGCACGAACGTCACCACCATGGGCTTCTTGAATATGCTGTTCAAAAGCGACACCTCGGGGATGGAACAGCCCGCGCCGCCCAGGATGAGCGCGATGACGACGCCCGCTGACACGCCCTTCTCCATGAGGATCCCCGCGATGGGGATCATCGTCTCCACGCGGATGTACATGGGGATGCCGATCACGGCGGCAAGCGGGATGGCCCAGAGGTTGTCCGCCCCGGCAAGCCCTTCCAGAAGCTCGGTGGGAACAAATCCGTAGATGAAGGCTCCGATGCCCGCGCCGAGGAGCAGCCACCCGACGACCCCCTTGAACAGCCCTATGGCGTCCTTGAAGGCGTACTTGCATGCCTGAGCCTGCTTCTGCCAGAACGTCCCCTTCAGGTTCTCCCAGGTGACCTCGTCGCCTCCACAGCACCCGCCCTTGACGGCGACGTTCTTGATGTAGCGGGAGAACCCGAGAGCGTCGAGCAGAAGCCCCACGCACACCGCGAACGTGAAGGTGATGACGGTGTAAACCAGCGTGGGAACGGGCCCGAAGAACACGAGCAAAAGCGCGATGATGGCCGGGTTGAGGATGGGCGATGTCATCAAAAACGATATGGCTCCCGAGAACGGAGCGCCGCTCTTGAAGAGCCCCACCAGCACGGGGATGGTGGAGCATGAGCAGAACGGCGTCACCGCCCCGAGCGCCGCGCCGAGCACGGCGTTGGTGACCTTGTGGGGACGAGAGAGGATGCGCTTGATGCGGTCCTTCGACACCCACACTTGCAACAGGGCCACGAAGAAGCTTATGGCGATGAAGAGCAGGAAGAGCTCCCCGAACAGGTAGGCGAACGTGCCCAGAACGTTGAGCAGGTTCTCCACGGTGAATAAGTTGTCGAACATCTATGCCTCCTTGGGCTCGCATGCCGATGGGAAGGGGTATGGCCCAAAGCCCATCGGCCGCAATCAATCGAATCAGCTATACGGTCGTCAATTGAAACCCGGGAGGCCTACACCGACCTGCATCTATGTCTTCTCTTGCACCTGCACATAAGAGCTCCTAAACGAACAATGGCTGCAGCCAGTTGAACACGTACCCGCTTATGATCATGCCGATAAGGCAGATGCCGACGAACGTGGCGAGCAGCTTCGGCTTCACCACGCGCGAGAGCATGGTGAGCGAGGGGATCGAGAGCACGGTGACGCTCATCATGAACGCGAGGATGGTGCCGAGTCCCACGCCCTTGCCGAAGAGCGCCTCGGCGATCGGGATGGTGCCGAAGATGTCGGCGTAGATGGGAGCGCCGATGAGCGTCGCGAGCACGACGGCAAACGGGTTGCCGTCGCCCAAGACCGCCTCGACGATGTCCTGCGGGATCCAGTTGTGGATGAGCGCGCCGATGGCGACGCCCAGGAGGATGAAGGGGAACACCTTCTTGAAAGTCTCCGCCGTCTGCCCGAGTGCGTAGGTCGCGCGCTCCTGCTTCGTCATCGTCTCGGCTTGCACGGCGTCCACCGCCTCGCCGCGCACGAAGTCGGCCACCTGGTCATCCATGTGGAGGTGCTGAATGACGGTACCCCCCGCCACTGCGATCACGAGTCCCACCACCGTGTAGATGAGGGCCACGTGCGGGCCGAAGATGCTCATGATGAGGATGATGGAGGCGATGTCCACCATGGGAGACGAGATGAGGAAGGAGAACGTCACCCCGAGCGGGAGCCCCGCGCGCGTGAACGCGATGAACAGCGGGATAGAAGAGCAGGCGCAGAACGGCGTCACCGTGCCAAGCAAAGCACCTACGATGTTGCCGCCGATGCCCTTGAACCGCCCCAGGATGCGCTTGCTGCGCTCGGGCGGGAAGTAGCTCTGAATGTAGCTGATGATGAAGATCATCACGCAGAGCAGAATGACTATCTTGAAGGTGTCGTAGATGAGGAAATGTATCGTGCCTCCCCATTGGGAGTTGACGTCCAAACCGAATGCGCCCACGAGCATGGTCACAAGATCCGAAAGCCACTGCATCTTGAGCACCTGATCCATAAGGTACGAGCCGACCACTTCCATTATAAATCCTTTACATCGATAACCGTCTATGTAATACGCTTAGTATATTCATACATTGAAATGTGTCAATGTATAGTCTATGAATCGCTGGATTCTTAAAACAATTCAAAGTTATAAAGCTAAGGAATCTGAAATCTAAGCGCATATTTGAAACATTGTCTCTAGGCACAGCACTCCAGAAGCCGCCAATATACAGTATTGGAACCGGGAAAAGAAAGACCCGTCAAGGCTTTGACGGGTCATTTTCAATCAAATCGAAAGTGAGAGGATAATCGAGTGGCTTGCAAAATCCTTGTGGAGAATTACACAGTTTTACAAAGAATTAGAAAGTAATGGTGAAGCAAAATAGCGCCTCTGAACTGGTAAAACTCACTCCCACTCGATCGTTGCGGGCGGTTTGCTGGTGATATCATACACCACTCGGTTCACGCCGGGGACTTCGGCTACGATGCGGCCGGAGATGCGGGCTAGGACGTCATAGGGCAGGCGGGCCCAGTCGGCGGTCATGGCATCCGAGCTTTCTACGGCGCGCAGGATCACCGGGCGCGCGTAGGTGCGCTCGTCGCCCATGACGCCAACGGACTTGATGTCTGGCAGCACGGCGAAGTACTGCCAGACACTGTGCTCGCTGTTGCGCTCGCCTGTCTCGGCGAACAGGCGCTCGTTGTAGGTGTCCAGCTCCTCGCGGACGATGGCGTCGGCGTTCTTCAGGATGCTCAGCTTCTCGGCGTCCACGTCGCCGATGATGCGGATGGCCAGGCCCGGCCCCGGGAAGGGCTGGCGGTGCACGATGTAGTCGGGCAGCCCCAGCGCCGTGCCCAGCGCGCGTACCTCGTCCTTGAAGAAATGATCCAAGGGCTCAATCAGGTCGAAATGCACGCCCTCGGGGAACGGAATCAAATTATGGTGCGACTTGATGGTGCTTGCCTTCCCGCCGGTCTTGCGCGCGCCGCTCTCGATGATGTCGGGGTAGATGGTGCCCTGGGCCAGGTACTTCACCGGACGCCCGTCCTGGGCCAGATCCTCCGCCACGGCGAAGAACTCCTTCCAGAACTGCGTGCCGATGATGCGACGCTTCTGCTCCGGGTCGGTCACGCCTCGCAGAAGCTCAAGATAGCGCTCCTCGGCGTGCACGTGGATGAAGTCCACGTCGAACTGCTTCGTGAACACCTCTTCCACTTCCTCGGGCTCGCCCTTGCGCAGAAAGCCGTGGTTCACGAACACGCAGGTCAACTGTTTGCCAATGGCGCGGGCGCACAGCGCCGCCACCACGGACGAGTCCACGCCGCCCGAAAGGCCTAAAATGACGCGGTCGTCCCCCACCTCGGCGCGGATGGCCTCGATGGAGTCGTCGATGATGGAGTCCATCGTCCAATCGGGCTCAAGCTCGCACACGCCGAACAGGAAGTTCCGCAGCATGGTCTGGCCGAACTCGGTGTGGCGCACCTCGGGGTGGAACTGCGTGGCGAACAGGCGCCGCTCGGGGTATTCCATGGACGCCACCGGGCACACCTCGGTGCGCGACGTGATGGAGAAGCCCTCGGGCACGCGGCTCACAGCATCGCGGTGGCTCATCCACACGGTCTGTTCGCCGGGGGTGCCGTCGAACAGCGCCGACTCGCCCGCCCGCGTGATGACCGCTGGGCCGTACTCGCCCTTCTCGGTGTGGCCCACTTCCCCGCCGAGCGCCACGGCCATGGCCTGCTGCCCGTAGCAGAAGCCGAGCACGGGAATACCCAGGGCGAGAATCTCCGGGTCGATGGAAGGGGCGTCCTCCGCGTACACCGACGCCGGGCCGCCGGACAGGATGATGGCCGCCGGCGCGATGGCGCGCACCTCCTCGGCCGTGATGTCGCAGGGCACGATTTCGGAATACACGTGCAAATCGCGCACGCGACGGGCGATGAGCTGCCCGTACTGGGCGCCGAAATCGACGACGATGACTTTCTGTTCCGGGGTAGCGGACTCGGCCACAATGCCTCCTTGGGTCGCGAAATGTTCGAGGGCGATTTTACACCTCCCCGCGCGCTGAGGTATTTCTACGAGGTGAAATGTCGAGAAAGTGCGGAATGGATGGAGGATAGGGAGATTAGGGCAGACCAAGGTCTGCCCTTACGGGCGGACGGGCGAGATTGCTCAAGGCCGCACGAGCAGACGCAGCGCGAGGGAGGGCGGGCTACCGGAGATACTTCGCGCGGAGAGCTTGGCGTTTTTCGGGGCCAAAATCCAGGGCCTCGGCGAGGTAGGCATCGAAAGAGCCGTAGTTGGCGTTCACCGCCGCCATGGCGCAATCGTAGTAGTCGTTGTAGGCGTAGAACAGCGAGTCGATGTCCGCGTCGAGCCCCTTCATGAGACCCAGCTTCTTGCTGATGGCGTCGACGATCCCCTCGGCGCGGTTGCGCACGAACAAGTTCGTGGCCAGGTAATCGGCGCGCACGTAGGCCTCGGGCACCCCGAGCGCCCGCTCCACGATAACCGCGCCCAGGCCAGCCCGGTCCTTGCCCTCGGAGCAGTGCCACAGGTACGCTCCACCGTCGCCTTCCAAAAGCACCTCGAGAAACGACGTGTAGGCAACCCGCCCCGCGTCGTCCAGCAAAATCTGGGGGTACATGCCCCGCACCAGCTCGTGAGGACTGGCGTTGTAGCTGGCGAAGGTCTTCAAGTCCTGGGCCACGCCCGCACCGTGAGTGATGCCGATGGTCTCGCCGGACAGCGCCGGGAAGTCGTAGAACACCACGCCTTCCATAAGCTCGCGGGGGTCGGGCTCCTTGTCGCGCTCGAGCTGGGTGCGGAAATCGATGACGCCGGCCAGGTCGTAGTCGCCCACAAGCCGCGCCAGGTCCTGCTCGCTCGCCTTGTGAAGGCACCCGCTGCGGATGAGTTTCGCCGGCGCGATGCGGCGTCCATCGGCCGCCGGCATGCCGCCCAAATCGCGCGTGTTGTGCAGCCCCTCGAAGGGGATGTGCCCGAATTCGGGGAACCCGGGAATGGGCTCGGGCATATCCAACGGCGAGGACTCTTCCTCGTCGACGCGCTTCTCTTCCGTGGTCATGGCCGCCTCCTGTCTCGGCGAGCGCGGGATGCGCCCGCATCGATATCTCCCGCTTATGGTAGAGCAGCGAAGGGCCGCCCGCTACAAGCAGACGGCCCTTGTCATCGTTTCGTCGCGACGAACGCGCCGACATCGGCAGCGTCGAACGCTCGGCCGCAGGTCTTCGTGCTCTCCCTAGGACGCCTTCGCGAAGGCGACCGACGAGGCCTCCACAGGACGCGCCGAATCGCGCATCCAATCGTTCATACTGCCGGCGTACAGATACAGCTTGCTGTAACCCGCCGACGCCAGGTAATCGCAGGCGATCTTGGCGTGCACGCCCATCTGGCAGTACACGATGACCGCGTCCTCGGGGAAAATGCCGTTGTCCTGGAACATCTCGGCCAGCTCCTCGGCCGGATCGTCCGAAGCGGCGGCCACATCGAGCCGAATATTGATAGCCGAGGGAATATGGGCCGTGTCATAGCGCAGCGGCGGTCGCACGTCCACGATGGGCATGCGTCCTATCTCGCGCTTCACGAAGTCGGCATCGACGATTTGGTAAGCCTTCATTGCAACACCTTTCAAAACTCGCATCGAGCACGATGGGACGGCCATCCGCGCCTTCTTCCCCGCCTCGTATCAATGATTGGGAGATAGCCGGATCGTGCACGAGACAAAGGCATGCGACACTGCGTCCTATCGCGTTTTCTGCCTTCAATGGTAGCTTTGACACGCCTTCCGATGGCGACGGAGCCGTTACGCTTCCCCTTCCGTTGCTCTTCCAAACGGGATCTTTTATTCCTCCCCTTGACAGGTCGATGGCGGTGTTTATACTTATGAACAGTTGCTCATATGTTTAATAGTTTGCAAGGAGTCAAGATGGGCGAACCGACAGCCATAGAGAAAGAAGCCGGCAAAATCGTGGAGGGCGCCTGCGCATCGCTGGAGGCTTGCCCCTGCGGCTGCAATCGCGAGGCCACGGCCAATCTGTTCGCGGAGATGCCCGACGAGGAGCTGCTGTTCGATGTGGCTGACCTGTTCAAGGCCTTCTCCGACACCACCCGCATCAAGATCCTGTTCGCGCTCATGGGCGGCGGTCTATCGGTCACGGAAATCACCGAGACCGTCGGCTGCACCCAAAGCGCCGTGAGCCACCAGCTGCGCACGTTGAAGCAGGCGCGCCTCGTGAAGGCCACCCGCGACGGCAAAAACGTCATCTACGCCCTGTCCGATGACCACGTCTACACCATGCTCGCCCAGGGCATGACCCACGTGTGCGAGTAACCCTGTCCCCCTTGCGATTCACCGAACCGCCCGCCACTATCGAGTGGGAACAACATTGAAAGGAACCATCATGCGCAAGTCATTCAAACTGGAGAACCTCGATTGCGCCAACTGCGCCGCGAAGATGGAGGCCGGCATCAATGAGCTGCCCGGCGTGAACAAAGCATCCATCAGCTTCATGACGAGCAAGCTGATGATCGACGCGGACGCCGCCGACGAGGAGGCCCTAGCCGCCATTGTCGACGCCGCCCAGGCCGTCTGCACCAGCTACGAGAAAGACTGCCGCATCGTCCGTTAGGATTCCCCATGAACCCGAAGCAGAAGAAACTCCTCACCCGCATCATCGTCGCGCTCGTGCTGTTCGTCATCATCGAGGTGGCGGCCCAGACCGGCATCCTGCGCGCCGCCTTCGGCACCCCCGGCGACGTGTACGCCGAGTTCGCGTTGTTCCTCATCCCCTACCTCATCGCCGGCTACGACGTCATCGCCGGCGCCCTGCGCGGACTCGTTCACGGACACGCGCTGGACGAGGACTTCCTCATGACCGTGGCCACCTTCGGCGCGTTTGCGCTGGTGCTGTTCCCCGACACCGAGCCGCACATGGCCGAAGGCGCGGCCGTGATGCTGTTCTTCCAGGTGGGCGAGCTATTCCAAAGCTACGCCGTGGACAAGTCGCGCCAGTCCATCGCGGACATGATGGATATCGCGCCCGAGTACGCGAACGTCATGGAGGAGGGCAAGCTGAAGCAGGTGGATCCCTTCGAGCTCGCCCCCGATGACGAGTTCATCGTCATGCCCGGCGAGCGCATCCCGCTTGACGGCACGGTGCTGACCGGCGAAAGCCAAATTGACACGGCGGCGCTCACCGGCGAGTCGGTGCCCCGCACGGCGCGCCCAGGCGACGAGGTCATCTCCGGCTGCGTGAACCTGACGGCCAAACTCGTCGTACGCGCCACCAAGCCCTTCGAGGACTCCACGGTAAGCCGCATCTTGGAATTGGTGGAAAACGCCGCCGAGAAGAAGGCACGCACCGAGAACTTCATCACCCGCTTCGCCCGCGTGTACACCCCCATCGTCGTGGGCGTGGCCGCTGTACTCGCCATCGCGCCCCCGCTGTTGTTCGGCGGTCAGTGGTCCGACTGGATCCTGCGCGGACTCACCTTCCTCGTGGTGTCGTGCCCCTGTGCGCTCGTGATTTCGGTACCGCTGTCGTTCTTCGGCGGCATCGGCGGGGCGTCGCGCCTTGGCATTTTGGTGAAAGGGTCGAACTACCTGGAAGCTTTAGGATCTACCGAAACCGTCGTGTTCGACAAGACCGGCACCTTGACCGACGGCACCTTCTCCGTGACCGAGCTCATCGGCGCCCCTGGCGTAAGCGAGACCGAGCTTATCGACATCGCCGCCGCAGCCGAGACCTTTTCCACCCATCCCATCGCGCAATCGGTGCGCGCCTATCGCGACTCCCTGACGACCGACGCGCGACCGGACAGCGACAACGACGCGAATCTGGCGCAACCGGACAGCGACTCCACCACGACTGGCGCGCGGCCCGGAAGCAGCTCCACCACAACCGCCGAACGGGTGCGCGACGTCCGCGAGATCAGCGGCCAGGGCGTGGAAGCGGTCGTGGACGGACGAAACGTGCTCGTGGGCAACGGCAAGCTCATGGCGGCCCATGACATCGCCTTCACGGCCACCGACGTGCCGGGCACCGTGCTCTACGTGGCCGCCGACGGCACCTACCTGGGCGCCATCGTCATCGCCGACACCGTGAAGCCCGACGCCGCCCGCGCCATCGCCGATTTGCGCGCGGCCGGCGTGAAGAAGACCGTCATGCTCACGGGCGACCGCACACCCGTGGCCCGGGCCGTCGCCGCCGAACTCGGCATCGACGAGGTGCACGCCGAGCTGCTTCCCCAAGACAAGGTGGCCGAGGTGGAGGCGCTTCTCGCCCAAACCGAGCGCGACACCAATGGCAAGGGCAAGCTCGCCTTCGTGGGCGATGGCATCAACGACGCACCCGTGCTCACCCGCGCCGACATCGGCATCGCCATGGGCGCCATGGGTTCGGACGCCGCCATCGAGGCCGCCGACATCGTGCTCATGAACGACGACCCCGACGACATCGCCCGCGCCATTCACCTGGCGCGGCGCACCATGGGCATCGTCTGGCAGAACATCGTGTTTGCCCTGGGCGTCAAGTTTGCCGTGCTGGTGCTGGCCGCCTTCGGCATCGCCAACATGTGGATGGCCGTCTTCGCCGACGTGGGCGTGGCCGTCATCGCCATCTTGAACGCCATGCGCGCCATGAACGTGAAGCGCTACCTCGACTAAAGGCGAGCGGTCAAATCAACTTTAAACTGCATTTCGGCAACCGCCCGTTCACAGGCTGGCTCATAGCCCCCGATTTTCCCAGTCGGGGGCTATGCTCTTTCCAGCACATCAGTTGCACCACGCGCCGTCGCCTTCCAACGTCAACGGCGCGGCGACACTGCTGCGCGCACTTTGTGTTCCCGACCACTTTGGAGGTTCGTCATGAAAGACGAGAAGGAGACCTTGCGGAAGACCGCCGATAGCATTCACGTGATGGAAAAGTTCGATCCGGCCATCCTCGCTGATGTGACCGCGCCCGTCGTGTCGCTCTATATTCCCGTGCACCACACCGAGCGCGAGGAGCGCCGCGATATCTGGGATCGCGACATGTTCAAGGATCTGATGAAGGATGCCGAGCGCACGCTCGCCGAAACCTACGACAAAGATGCCTATAAGGGCATCGTCGAGAAGGCCGACTACCTGCTCGAGCATCCGGACATGCCGCTTTGGCTGCATGCCGGCGAGGGTCTGGGCTTCCTCATGAACAACGACGACATCTACGTGTACAACCTGTTCTTCGCCCCCGAGCCCATGGTGGCCGCCGGCGACACCTACTTCGTCAAGCCCCTGCTGCGCAACTTCCAGTACGGCACCGAGTACTACGTGCTGGAGCTGGGCAACGACCGCTTCAGCTGGGTGAAGGGCGACCGCACCCACGTGGAGCGCCAGCAGCTGCCGCAGGAAGTGCACGACTTCTTCAGCAAGCTGTTCGCCAACAGTGACGACACCGCCGCCGACGCCCGCAAGGGCGAGAAGGGCGCGCTGGACTACATCTCGCTGGAGGGCCACATGGGCCAGTACCACGACCATCAGTCCCGCAATGAGGTGAAGAAGGACGACGCCCTGCCCTGGTTCCGCTATGTGAACAAGGCCGTGAACGACTACCTCGTGCGCGATGACACCACCCCCATCATCCTGTGCTGCGACGAGGAGTACGAGCACGCCTTCCGCAAGCTCTCCACGCTGCGCCACCTCCTGCCCGTCGGCATCAAGAAGGATCCCGCCGGTCTTGACGGCAAGGCGCTTCTGGAAGAGTCGCTGACCGTGATGGACGGCATCCGCGATGCGAACATCAAGGAAACCGCCGAGAAGTTCGGCGCCGATGCGGCCCACGGCAAGGCCTCGGACGACTTCGACGCCATCGGCATGGCACTGGCCGAGCGCCGCGTGGGAGCGCTGTTCCTCGTGAAGGGCAAAATCCTCCCCGGCGGCTTCGACATCAACACCGGCACCGTCACCTTCGACGGGAACCCCAACCCAGTCGACGACGGCTACATCGACCCGGCCGCGCCCGACATCACCGACGCCTTCGCCCAGGCGGCACTGGCCCAAGACGCCCACATCTACATCGTCGAGCAGGATCAGATGCCCACCGACCAACCCGTCGCCGCCCTCTTCCGCTACGCGGAGTAACTCGCCCGACATCGCGACGAATAGCTATACTGAAAGGGAGCTCTTATGGGCTCCCTTTTTTCGCGCCTCGAAGGAGTCCTCATGACCGACCCCGCCAAATATGCCGGCCTCACCATCAACCAGCCCGATGTGGCGCTCATCTTCGAGGGCGGCGGCATGCGCAACAGCTACACTGCCGGCATGGTGGTGGAGCTGCTCGCGCGCAACCTGAACTTCGGGCGCGTCTACGGCATCTCGGCCGGATCCAGCCATACGGTGAACTACCTGGTGCGCGACGCCACCCGTGCCCGTGCCTCCTTCGTCGATCTGGTGAAGTACCCGCGCTTCGGCGGCTGGGGCAGCTTCTTGCGGGGCACCGGCTACTTCAACAGCCCTTACCTTTACGAGGAGCTGATCGAGAACGCGGCCGCCGGCGACCCCATGGCCTTCGACTGGGACACCTTCGCCGCCAACCCGGCCGAGATGCATATCGAGGCCATGGATTGGAACACCGGCGAGACCGTCGCCTGGACCCGCGCCGATGTGAAAGACGCCCACGACCTGGGACTGAAAGTGCGCGCGTCGTCCACCATGCCCATCTTCATGCCGCCTACCACCATCGATGGGCGCACCTATATGGACGGCGGCATGGGAGATAGCTGGGGCATCCTGCTGAATGCCGCCCGCGCCGACGGCTACGAGCGCTTCTGCATCATCCGCACCCAGCCGCGCGGTTATCGCAAGCGCCCCATGAGCCGCGCCGCCCAAGCGCTCTTCCGCGCCGCCTTCCGCGCGCATCCCATCGTGGCCGAGCGCACCATCGCGCGCTGGCAGCCCTACAACGAGCTCTGCGACGAGATAGAGCACCTGGAAGAGGCGGCCGCCGCCTGGGTCTTCTACCCCGACACCATGGACGTCACCAACAAGACCACCGACTACGACGCCCTCGTCCGCTCCTACGAGACCGGCCTCGCCCAGGCCAAACGCGATATCGGCTCCCTCATCGAGTGGCTCGGCTAAACCGCCTATAAAGCAAGAGCACCCCGCAAAGGAGAGTACAGGCAAATCGCCAGGTGCTCTTTCGGAAGCCGAGAAGACGCCATCCTAGGGGTAGAACGAACGACCTTTTAATATTGCTCAATGAACGAAGCTAAGTCACTGCGGCTATGGACATCAAGTTTTTGGTAGATGTTCTGTACATGGGTCCGCACGGTGTTCAGCCCCATACAAAGCTCTTCCGCGATTTCTTTGTTCCCACGTCCCGCAGCCAGCATTCCCAATACCTCAGCTGTGCGTGGAGGCAAGTGATACTGCGCCGCAATGCGCTCGCATTTGTGGTTGAGATACTCTTCTCTGGCTTGCTGAAGATCAAACGCAGAGCGATCAGTTACCTCAGGGGCTTCCTGAATCGATACCTGGGTCAGCTCCACAAGGTTTCCCCCCGAGAGAACTACCGTCGCGCAACACACCACGACTAGAACAAGAGCAACCCAAAGATATTCGCCCCCTTGGAAGCTGTAAATCGACTTTAGATAGCCTGCACCGAGCAAATACCCCGCTATCGACCCCGCCAAAAATGCGGCGCGGCCAAACGCAACGATACAAAGTGCCCGCTTTCGACCCACGAAGGCAGCCGCGGCAATGAGGCACCATGACAAAACATCGAGAACCAGGTAGAGCGCATTAGTCAGTTCGAACATCCAATGAGCGTCTACCCCGACCGCAAACACCAGAAGTAACGCAAAAACGCAGCTGACCACAACCAAATAGTAAACTCCACGTAGCATGGATACCGAGAGACCCTTAACTGCCAGCAGCATAAGCGACAAGCAGGAAACCAGGGCGAGGAACATCATCGAATGGAGATAACCCTCCTGAGAGGCGTCTAGGAACAGCACACGCCCCATGCCAGCCACAGCCGCAAACACGAAGAACGCCGAGAAGAACCGCCAGAAATCGACAAGCGATACGCGCAGTCCCCTCTCGCCTTCCTCAGCCTCGTCAGCTCGCTTCCCTCCCTTTCTATAAGGGCCAGTGAGCACCAGCGCCGTCGTTGTCATCGGGAGCAAAGCCAACACGAGCCCTGCTGATATCAGAGTGACGCACGAAACCACAAACCAAATAAGCATTGAGAGAACCGACGATGCCGAGATAAAGAGAAACGCACGCTTGGGCCCCTCTTCAGCAAGATCAAGACCAATCCTCACGGCAAGTGGAGCCATTCCCGCAGCCGAAACGCATGAGCCGAGGCCGAAGAAGAAGGGGGTCAAAAACCCTACGGAGAACAGCATGAGCAGCGATCCCGCAGTCGCAACAAGAGCGAAGCCGGAAATAGCCAGCGGAAGCGAAAGAACCCTCAACGTTCGACGAGGAAGGAACGCCGCTGCTACGAAAGCTGCCACAAGAGTCAGAGAGGGAGCCACGAAGAGAAAGATGCGCTCTACGGGACCCGCCGCATTGAAGCGAATCCACGACTCCCCGAAAAACGTCATATGGTACCAAGCCATATAAAACGCCAGGGCGAAGCAATGAATGCCGGGCCACTTCTTCCCCTCGTCCGACAAAGCCGCAAACAAACCGCCCATGCTCTTTGTAGATGCCGCGCCTCTCGCCAATTTGCCAGCACCTCCAAAGTATCGCCGGCTACGCACACTCCTTCAGGACGAGGAGACATGCCTCCAGCCCCTTCGCCCAATTAGCATAATACCCCGTTTTGTCCCGCTCCTGCAGCGACTTCGAAAAAATGGGAGTCCAGCGGGCAAGGTGCTCATCGGCAAAACGGGCCGCATCTGCAACGAGAGCACGGCCCTCCTCCTCTTCGTCGGCTAAGGCGGCTCTTAGACAGAGGGCGGAAAGAAAGCCAAGCTCGATGGCGATATGGTCATCGGCCACCTGTTGAAACTTATCGGCTACATAGCCAAGTGACTTATAGAAATTGCGAACATCGAGGGTACTTTCCTGAAAGAGGAGCTGAGGGTTGCCAACATACGTGGATTCCCAGGGAGAAACCTCGAGCGAAGGGCTTACGAATAAGCGATAGTATCCCTCCCCGATGCGCTGGAAGTCATTCTCATCTGTCAAAAACTGGTCCATAGCGCAGGCAATAGCCTCGTTGCCTCCCAACCCAAGAAGGGCAAGAGCTTCCTGGAAGGTATCTTCGCGCAACGCATTGACCTGTCCAACACTGGGCTCTGCGCCGAATACGCTCTGTAACACCTTCAGCACCAAACCGAAGGCAGCCGCCTTTTGTCGATCAAATACGCTTACGTCTGTGCTCATTGGCCTTTCCTTTCCTTCGGCTCGGTAGACAGTTCTCCGAACATTTTCAGATTTGAAAACTTCAGCATATGGAAGGCGACCGCGCACAATTGCAATCGCCTTCCATCTCGCACGCTCATTTCGCGAACACTCGCCTTCGCGGCTTTTCAAATCGCATCTTTCCAGCAAGCATCCCTATAGACGAACGCTGGCGATTCTCTTAATAGACGCTCTGAACAGTGAATTCTTCTTCAAGAGCACAGGCACGCGGGTTTATAAGCAGCGAAGGGTTCGTCTCGCTAGCGGAGGGCAGCACCGGAATCTCCGACACCAAGCCTTCGCCATGAAGAGCGCGCAGATCGTCCAAATCGCCGAACTCCAAGCAGCGCATCAGGCAAGAATCGACACAGACGGGGTTCCCTCCAGCGGCAGTTAAATCCGAACAACCGTCGCACTTACGGCTCACACTTGCCTCCGCGTCATATTGGGGTTGGCCATAGGGGCACGACATTACGCAAGACCGACAACCAATGCATACCTCTTCATCGATAGTTACCAGTCCCTGCTCGTTCTTCGCGCAAGCTCCCGAAGGGCAGTTGCTCACACACGCAGGGTCTTCGCAGTGATTGCAGCCTTCGGAAATGTGGAAGAATGACCCCTCGGGGAAGCGTCCCGCTTCTACCGTCACCACACGGCGGAACAACATTCCCACCGGAAGAGCATTCTTGTCCTTGCAGGCAATCTGACAGGTTCGGCAACCAATGCAATTGACTGCGTCGAAGTAAAATCCCATACGTCCCATCGTTACTCCTCCTCGTCTTTCTGGCATTCGGGCATCGCCACAGGACGCTCCCAATCTTCAGGGCTGCCATCCACCTTGGTCACCGAGCAAATCTGGGTGTTGTATCCCGAGACGCCCGTGCCGCCCGTCACCGAGCCGCACAGCGTGGCGCCGGATCCGCCTAGATCGTTTCCTTGCTCGTCCATCTCAAACCATCCTCCATGGGGTAGCCCAACCACGCCAGGCATGATGCGGTTGGTCACACAAGCCTGACGCACCACCCGACCGTAATCGTTCTCAACGAGAACCGTGTCGCCGGTCTCAATGCCTAACGACTCGGCATCTTCCAGACTTATGAACAGCGGGCGTTTGAATGCCTCGCGAAGCTCCAAGACGTTATCGAAGTGAGCGTGCGCTGTACGGGGGTAGTGAGGATTGAAGAGCTGGAAGGGATACGGGCCTTTTTCGCGTGCCTCATAGTTCGCAAATGTCGCCTTATAGCCGAACTTCTGATCATCGACGTATTCGGGCACGGGGGACACGACGCCCCATCCTGCGCGAGAGGTTTGCTCTTCCAGGCGACGACAGTACAGTTCCATCTTGCCGCTTTCGCTCGCGAGGGGATTTTTCTCGGGAGCAGTTCGGAACGCCTCGTATGCGATGTGCCCGTGATTGTCAGATTCAGAACGGGGTACGGTTATCACGCCCTGCTTTAGCGCGTCCCGGTAGGAAATCTTACCTTCTTGGGGCTCACCTTCCACGCCGAGGGCTGCGATGTCCTCTGCGGTAAAGGTAACAAGGGGCGAGAAGGTCTTTCCGTCGTCTTCAATAATCTGCGTCCCGGAAATCTGATAGAACGATTGCTGCTCGTCGGAGTACGGATAGGCCAAATCGGGGTCGATGCCCCAGCGCGCGAGGAGTTCGCGTCCAATCCACGTGACCGACTTCGACTCCCAGAGCGGATCACACACCTTATCGCCCAAGAAAGCCGCCTCTCGCCCCGTGAACATACCCAACTGGGGCGGCAGCTCCCAGGGCGAGCACACGGGAAGTACGATATCGGAGTACTGGGCGTTCGGATTGAACGTAAGCGCATGGGTCACCACAAAATCCATCTTTCGGTAGGCCTCGATACCCTTTATCTGGTCTTCCGTACGGCTGAGCATATTGAGCGAATAGTTGTAGATACAGCGAACATCAATCTCGCGCTCTTCGCCTTCGAGAAATTGGCCAAGGCCGTTGTACACGTAGCGATCCTCCAGAATCGCGGGCCACAGCAGCGGATCCTGAATGCAATCATCAACGGGGTCGGGCACGCATGGCAACTTTCTCCAGCCCGGGTTGATGAGCGCATTGCCGCCACTTGCCGAGGTGTCGCGCAAGCTGCTGCCGGTCATATGGCCCGACTTGCCGAAATGTCCACCGAGCACGCACCCCACTGCCATAAGAATCTGAGGAAGGTTATCTACGTCGTTGCAGCGCCCCGGACCCCATCCACAAAGCAGGGCCGTCTTGTTTTCCATACCCAGCACATAGGCAATCTCTCGAATCTTGCCTGCAGGAACGCCGCAAATCTCCTCTGCCCACTCGGGATTTTTGGCACAACCGTCATAGATTCCCAGAATATGGTCTTTGAAGTTCCTCTCGGTGTCGGCGCCCTCCGGCATGGATTCGGCATCGAAGCCGATGGAGCAGCGATTGACCACGTCCCAATCAATAAGCGGATTACTCTTGGGATCATCCTCGGTGATCATCACGTAGGCGCACGCCATGAGAAACGCGATATCAGTGCCAGGGCGAATGGGCACCCATTCCGCATCCAAGACCTCTGCCGTGTCCGTATGCATGGGGTCGATGCAGTAAAACTTGCATCCGGCGTCTCTCATGGGCACGAAATTCGCCCACAAGGTTGTGCCGTCAGAGCTCCAAGCAGGGTTCACGCCAACCATGACCGCGTATTCGCAGTTGCGTGCGTCAAGTCGATCATTAAGCATGTCGATGCCGCCACCAGCATTAGCTGTTCCAAAACCCACCAGTTCGGGAACGTTCTGGAAAGAGCCCGCCGAGCCCGTGCCGTAATGGGACACTTGACCGCCGTAAAGATTCAGCACATTGAAGAATTCCAGCCCCTTGATGAAGAAGTCAGGAAAATCGATGTACATTTCATAATCAACATAAGTACGGTTCGTGGGCTGTTGACCGCTTCCGAGAATGGCACGGTTTCCATAGGTTTCCTTGATGCGCGTTATTTCGTCTGCCACCATATCGAGAGCTTCGTCCCACGAGATGCGCTCCCACTCGTCAATGCCACGTAGGTCACCGTTGACGTTATCGCCGCCACCCGGCTGCCAGTGCTTCCGCTTCATAGGGAAGCGAACGCGGTCCTTCGAGAACACGTCAAACTTTCTCGAGCGGCCACGCAAGCAGGCGCGGTGCTGAGGATGATTGAAAGAATCGTCGTGGGTGTCGTCAGTTTTAAGCCTGAGGACGGTGCCGTCTTTCACATAGGCTTTGAGTCCACATTTGCCGCCGCAATGCGCCCAGCACACTACTGGCTTCCACTCCGGTTCAACTTCTTCCAACTCTCCTGTCTCTGCCATTCGGACGTTGTTTTCGGAGCACCCTAGGCTTGTAGCGCCCAAGGCAGCAACCGTGGCGGCACACGCGCCAATGAAGCCCCTTCGAGACAAATCTGACAATCTCTTCTCCGTATTAGACATAGTTCCCCTTTTCTCTCTACGGGATAAAGCGTTCTTGCAAACATCCCGGTTTGCAAGCGCCGACAATCCGCAAGATAGAACGCGGGGCTATACTTGTCCTCATCTATTCAGACGTTTGCGGGTTTTGGGACTAGTTCTTTTGGATGAGTCCAGTTTTGACCTGGGTTTTTTGTTATTTAGCTATAGTGAAGTTGCCGTCAATGCGACCATCTGATGGCGCGAGCGAAGGCAGCGACGAGGCGAACGCAATATTTAGAGCACCGTACTACTATCTCCCAAATGCCCTCGCTCGCTTCTAATGCCAACAAATAAGCACGACTAACCATTTCCAAATATCAAGGCTCGGTCATTCGCTATTGTTCGCAATGTCCATCCATTGCGTTCACGGACCACCCGTACGCGAACGCCAGCAAATGAAAGACTCGGAACCCTCATGAGCATCTATGATTTCAGCGTTAGAGTCTAAGGCGACACCGACGTGCCGCTGTCCAAATACAAGGATAAGGTGCTTCTTATCGTTAACACCGCCACCAGTCACGGTTTCACCCCACAGTACGAAGGCCCGGAGAAGACGGGCGCCGCCTGGATCTTCTATCCCGACAAGATGGAAGTCACCAACAAGACCACCGACTACGATGCCCTCGTGAAAATCCTACAAGGACGGCCTCGCCCAAACCCAGCGCGACATCACATCCCTCGTAGAATGGCTGGGCTAAGCCGACCGAGAGCCGGCAATCCTCCGAAGACAAAAAAGGACCCCTCTCGTAAGCGGGGTCCTTGTGTTCAACCGTGATGGTTGGGAGAAGTCTTCGCGAAAGCGAATTTACTTCAGGGTCACAGCGGCGCCGGCCTCTTCCAGCTTGCCCTTGATCTCCTCGGCCTTCTCCTTGTTCACGCCCTCGGCGACAGCCTTCGGAGCGCCCTCGACGACCTCCTTGGCCTCCTTCAGGCCCAGGCCGGTGATCTCGCGGACAACCTTGATGACGGCGATCTTGTTGTCGCCGAAGCCCTCGAGCACGACGTCGAAGTCGGACTTCTCCTCGGCGGCAGCGCCACCCTCAGCCGGAGCGGCGGCGGCCACGGCCACCGGAGCGGCGGCGGACACGCCAAAGGTCTCCTCGATGTCCTTCACGAGCTCGGAAGCCTCGAGCAGGGACATCTCCTTCAAAGCCTCAATGATCTCTTCACGAGTAACAGCCATGTTAGTTTCCTTTCAAAGGGGGCCGGCACCTCTTCGCGCCGACCGTTATTTCTTCTTGCGTTACGCGACCCGTCTCAGGCCGCCCGAGCTGTTAGGCAGCTTCCTTCTGCTCGGCCACGGCCTTGACGACCTGGGCCAAACCGCGCGGCACACCGTTGATGGTGGTAGCCAGACCGCGAGCGACGCCGGAGATGGCACCGGCGATCTGAGCCATGAGCTGCTCGCGAGAGGGCAGAGAAGCGATGGCCTCCACCTCTGCGGCCGACACGGCAGCGCCTTCCATCAGGCCGCCCTTGATCTCAAGGTTCTCGTTGGCCTTAGCGAAGGTCTTCAGGGCCTTAGCCGATGCGGCCACGTCGTTGCCGGAGAACACGAACGCGCTGGGGCCGGCGAGCATATCGTCGAGCGTCGGCAGTTCGGCCTCAGCGAGCGCCAGGTGAACCAGCGTGTTCTTGTAGACCTTCATCACCGAGCCGGTCTCGCGAATGTCGCGGCGCAGCTGCTGCATCTCCTTCACGGTAAGGCCGCGGTAATCCACGACCCACATGGCGGAAACGCCGTCGAGATCCTCCTTGATGCTGGCGAGCATCTCCTTGTTCTGAGCGTTGGGCATGTTGTACGTACACCTCCTTCTCAAAGCTTTCCGGGTTCCGCACCTGTGCTGGGTGGGCCGCAAGCCTTAAGATGAGAAAAGCGGCCCCCGCCCATAAGACGGAGGCCGCAGAAATTCACGGTTGCGAATCTTCGACCACCTCGGCGGGCCGCTTTCGCGATTAAACCGAGCCGTTGCGCCAGGTGTCGCCCCTTCCGGAACGCCCCGCAGGCGGTTGCAGACTCGGTACCTGCTGTCTTAAGTAGCGGAACATATCTGTTCGTTGCACTGCCCACCTTTGGGCAGCTCGTCTATTCTAGAGCGAATCCCGCCCGTGTCAACGGGTTTTTCTCCCCTCTCCAAAAAACCCGCGCGAGCGGCAGCCTGCGCAGCCCGGCCAGCGGCAGCCTGCGCAACCCAATCAGCAGCAACCTGCAGTTGCTTACGAACGAAGGCCCAGCAGCTCGAACAGCTCCTTGCGGGAGTTGATGCCCATCTTCTCGTAAATGTGGCGCGTGTGGGCCTTGAACGTACCCTCGGCGATAAACAGCTCCTGCTGAATGACGCGGCCGGTCTTCCCCTCGGCCAGAAGCGTCAGCACCTCCTGCTCGCGAGGGCTTAGACGATAGGTGCGCGAGAACTCCTCCACGCGCTCGGCGGCGCGCTCCTCCTCGGCCGTGCGCTGCACGAGGCCGCCCTCCTCCAGGATGGACACGCCCCACTTGCTAGCCAGCTCCTTCTCGGAGAACAGCAGCACCGTGGCCGCCAAAATGAGTACCGACACGATGACCGTCACCGCCAGAGCCTCGGTGGACGCCGGCAGCCCGAGCATGCCCAGCGCATCGGTGGCGCCGCCACCAGCCAGCTGCAGCAACTGCTCGGCGTTCTTGATGGCCATGAACGCCACGATAGCCACACCCAAGCGCTTGGCGATGTCGAACAGCAGGAACATCACGAGGGAGGACATGAGCGAGTAGCTGATGGCGATGAGGTAGCTGGACGCCGCCGTGCCGAACAGACTCTCGGCCGGCACCAGCAGAAAGCCGCACACCATGAGCACCACGGGAGATCGGTACAGAAGCCCGATATTGAACCGCTTCGACGCGAAATAGGCCGTGGCGAACAGCACCGCCATGAGAATGAACGTCGAGGCCGACGAGTGCCTCCCCGCGCCCGCCACCAGCTGGTTCGCCCGCATGCCGTAGGCGAAGGCGTACAGGCCGTACAGCACGAACAGCTTCCACGGGTAGGAGAACTTCGGCACGCCCCGCTTGGGACGATCGGCCGCAGGCACATGCTCGTAGGCGCCCTGCAGGCACAGCGTCGCCAGCAAAGGCAAAAGCACGAGCATGGCCTGGGCCTGAAGGCCGACAAGCCCCTCGCAGAAGAACGTGATGACCGAGCCTAGAAGCATCGCGCCCGACAGGAACAGGAAGATGCGCAACAGACTGAAGGTGGCCAGCACTTCCGCGGCCAGCAGCAGGAAGAGACCATAGCCCACGCCCGCCGCCAGCGATCCCGCGACCATGAGCCCCAAGGACGCCCCCGGGATCCAGGCAGTCGCCACGCACAGCAGCGATGCAGCCGCCATACAGCCGGAGGAGACCGCCTTCACCACGCGATTCTCGTTCAGGGGCACCAGACGCCGGAACAGCAGCACCACGAGAATGCTGACGGCAATGAAAGCGATGTCGAACGTGAGGTGAGAATCGAAGTCGCTCGACGGCGCGCCCAGCACGCCCGCGCCCGACGTTCCCGTGAACGTCAGCGTCGCCCACGCCCGAGCGCACCCGTAAGCGCAGACGTAGCGCCGCCCGCCCCTCAAGAGCGCCCGACGATCTTCCGCATTCTCGCTCTTCACACTCAGCCCCTTTGCAACCCTCGTGTCAATCTCGCCCGTCTATTATGGCAGAAATTTCGAGTTGTTAGACATATCCTCTGTCTACGCCTGAACCTAACTGCGCTTTTTGTCTTTCAAAAGGCGGAAAGTCTTTTCCGAGCTCCTCTTTCGACGAAATCAGGCCATCCTCAGGGAACCGAATGTCTAACAACTCGAAATTATTCCCAGAAAACATGCCCCACATTTTCCAGAAGTCCCAATCCGTGGCAAGTCCCGCTTTTTCCACGTCCCCAATTCGGCGGAAACGGCAAAGCCGACGCCCGGTGAGGGGCGTCGGCTCAGAGGGAGGGCACGAAAGGGTCGCTTGCGAACCTACAGGCCGGCGACGTAGCGGCCCGTGGCGAAGCCGGTGGTGATGGCTCGGCCCACCGACAGGCCCTCGATGTCCATGGGGTAGTTGCTGTTGCCGAAGAAGGGACCGGAAGCGTTTCCGACGGCGAACAGGCCCTCGATCGGCTTCATGTCGACGTCCAGGCACTGGAAGTTGCCGTCGCACCACAAGCCGTCCACCAGGGCGTCGATGTTGTTCGCGCCGCGCGGCACCGCGTAGCAGGGGGCCTCGATCGGCACCATGTACTCGTCGCGCTTGCCGAAGTCCTCATCGCCGTTGCCAGCGGTCACCAGCTCGTTGTAGCGGTTGATGGACTCGACGATGGCCTCCACGGTGTAGTCGTGGGCCCAGCCCTCCTCGTCGGCATAGGCGATCATGCCCTCGGCCAGCTCCTCCAGCGTGTCGCCCTTGATCCAGGCTTCGGGATCGACGTTGCGGTAGGCGTTGTGGATGGAGATGTCGGAGAAGTCCTTCCAAGCGTCGTAGTGCTCCTGCCAGTTTGTCGGCACGATGGAGAAGAACTTCGCGGCCGTGGACTCGGCGAAATCGACTTCGGCCAGGTACTTATTGGTGAACTCGTTTAGGTAACCCATGCGGCAACACCCCTCGTCCATGAAGCGCTTGCCGTGACGGTCGAGGAACAAATACGGCATCTCGAAGCGCACCTTCGGGCCCTCGCCGTGCACCATCTTGGTGTGGGAGGCGGGGCACATCTGGGCGCCGGCCCACATGGCGGCCTTCAGGCCCGTGCCGTTGCGGAAGTCGACGGCCTGGTGCAGGCCCTTCGCGTCGGGGGTGTAGTAGTACAGCATCTCGGAATCGCCCACATAGTCGCCGGCGGCCATGATGACGCCCTTGTTGGCACGCAGCAGCACATGAGCGCCGTCCTTGGTCTCGCCGATGGCACCCGCCACGCGGCCGTCCTCCACGAGCAACTGCACGCAGGGGGTCTCGAAGAAGATCTCGGCGCCCTCGGCCTGCACGGCGTCGCCGATGACGAGCGCGCCCTTCTGATGGCCCTCGTCATGGAAGTAGGTGTTGGCATGGAAGAACACCTCATGCCCGTTGCAGTTCACCGTGTAGTCGTAGGGCTTCGACTCGCTGCCGCCCTTGGCCGCAGCCTCGGCCCACCAGGCCAGCGCCTCCTGGGAGTTGCGGGCCCAGGTCTCTACCTGGCCCAGGTTGGCGCGGTAGTCGCTCTTGTAGTTGATGAAGGACAGCACCGCCTTGATGCCGGCCTCGTTCGTCTTCGTCAGGTCGATGGAAGCGCCCATGTTGCCGGCGGTCTGCACGATGGACAGACTCTGCAGCGCGCCCACCGTGGCGCCCGCCTCGAGCGCGGCGTGCATGGCGGAAAGCCCCGACTCGCCCGCGCCGACGACCACGACGTCGTAGGTGTGCTCTTCGTCGAACTCGGTGATCTCGGCCGGCTTCTGCAAAAAGCTCGGGCCCACGTAGGTAGAGCCGTCCTCGGCCGCTGCAGCGCCCGTGTTCGCCATCTTCTGCTGGGGAGCGCAGCCCGCCAGCGCGCCGGCGCCGGCGGCGGTGATGGCGGCGAGGCCGCCGAACTTGAACAGGTCGCGGCGAGAAACATTCATTCCGTTAGTCATGATGGGTCCCTTTCCCTCACTCGTGACGCCGAGCTTCTCTGAAAGCTCGGTTGCAGCGTCCGTGCTGCGTTGGTTTGCGGAGAAGCTTTTCGCTTCGCCGCCGCAGCTCCCTCGCTGCACCACGCACTATGGACGCCCCGGCAAATCCACGCATCGACCAAGCGGAAAAAAGAAGTTTAAAGCTTTAAACCCTCCTATAAACCTTTACGTTGACCTGGGAAAACAAAAAGCGAGCGAGATTGCTCCCGCTCGCTTTAAACCTTGAGAATTACGCTGGCCCCGAAGCGCCCCTAGGCCACTTTCTCGGTATCCTCGCCAGAGGCGACGTCGGCAGGCGTCTGGGCGGCGCCGTCCTGCTGCACCACGTCGTCCTCGGGCTCGCCGGAGGCGTTCTCGTCTCCAGCCGGCGCGCCGCTGCCCGCAGCATCCTCGGTCGCCGGCGCGTTGCCGCCCTCGCCCAGAATCTCATAGGCCGGGCTCACGTTGGAACCGGCAGCTTCCACGTAGGTGAAGTTGATCTCGTCGCCCACCTTATAGCCGACGATGTCCAGCAGCCCCGGCAGCGCGAAATCGAAGATGGAGCCGTCCTCCCCTTCCACGGTCAGGTAGAAGTGGGTGTTGCCCTCGATGACCGCCTGATTCATGGAGCGGATGGTGCCCTTCACCGTCACCACATCGGTCGCGCCGCCCTCGCCCTCGGCCACCACGCCGTTGGTGGCGAGCAGCGCCTCGTAGGCCTTCTGGGTGTCGGCCACCGTATCGCCCACGGCCACGTTCTGGTAGCGCTGGATGTCGATCATGGCGAACTTCTTCACCAGGCCCGCGCCGTCCTTCAGGGCCATGAAGTAGGTCGGCTGGTTCGACACGTTGATGAGCAGCGGGAACGTGGAGGTGTAGCGCAAGTTCTGTACCTGGCCCTCGGCGGACTGCATGGCCGAGTCCTCCGTGGCGCCCGAGACGCTGTAGAAGTGCGACTCCTGGGTGCGCTGGTTCACCAGCACGAAGCCGATGATGGAGTTGTCGGCCGTGGCCGAGGTGACGCCGGTGTACACCCACACGTCGTCGTCCTTGGCGATGTAGTTGTAGCCCAGCGTGCCGTCGGTGCCGGGCGTCGTGCGCACCACGCCCTCCTGGCCGAGGAACGAGTTCAGCCAGCCGTTGTTGTAGGCGCCCCACCAGTTGTACTGCTGGATGAGCAGCTCGGCGGGGAACACGCGGTCGACCCACTCGGGGCAGTCGGCCACGGCGAGGTCTTGGGTCTCGCCGGTGGTGGCGTCGCACAGCACCACGCGGCTGATGGTCTCGCCACCGAAGAGTCCGATGGTGAAGTCCTTCACGGGACAGATCCACCAGGGGTGGCCGTCCTCATCGATTTCGAAGGACTTCTCGCCGAACATGTAGAAGGGGTAGGAAAGCTGCACGTGGCGGTCGATGTTGCGCACGAGCGGCTCGGACTGCGAGTAGTGGATCGGCGAGTCGCCCAGACGCACGATCTCGGCGTCCTGGGTGGTCATGTTCACGAGCGCGTAGGCCGGGATGCCGCCCTCGCGGTTGGTGAACCACTTGAACAGGTCGGCGTAGCCCAAGGGGCTCACGCGCACCGGCGTGCCCTGGTAGTTGATCTGCGAGTACAGGTTCGACACCTCGAACTGGCTGACGTACTCGGGGATGGAGCCCATCTCGCGGTTGCCCAGCAAAATGGCGGAATCGCGGTCGATGACGGGAATCTCCGAATAGTTCACTTCCTTGATGTCCTGGGCAAACTCCAGCGTGTCGGTCTTCAGCACGTTGGAGTACTTCTCGGCATTGCCCGGGAAGATCGCCATGGACATAAGGGCGCCAATGGCCACGAGCGCCACCACGGCCACGGGCACGAAGGACAGAATGCGGAAGGTCTTCGCCTTGCCCTCGTTTTTCGTCACTTCCTTGGTGCCCGTCTTGTACTGCTTGGAGCGCATCCAGAAAACGAGGAACAGCGGCAGCAGGATAACGATGAAGACGAAACCCCAGAAGTCCGTGGAGTGAATGTTGATGGCCGGATGGAACCACCAGTAGGCACCGGCGATGACGAGCAGCGCCAGTACGATGATGAGCGCCAGCCATTTCTTAGAAGGCAGGTGGAAGTCGTTGGCGAGGAACTCGAAATCGACCGTAGGGCCACCATGGCCGCCATCGCCGCCGTCACCGGAGCCGGAGCCGCCATGGCCGCGACCGCCGCCGTTGCCCGCACCCCCGAACCCGCCGAAGCCTCCGAAGGGAAAGCCGCCCACACCGCCGCGCGAGCCCGACGCTCCCGCGCCGGCGCCCGAGCCGGAACCCGGCGTCTGCGGCCCGGACGACGCCGAATCCGACGCACCGGTGCCCGAGCCCACGCCATCGGTGTTCATACCCGACTGGCGCAACGCCTCAAGCAGCGAATCCAAACCAGATTGTGCCACGTAACTCATCCTCTCTTATCGGCCGCAGCGCACCGCGCGGCGACCTCGTCCTGGGGCCCCGTTGGCCCCGTAGAAGGTTTCGTGACACTATACAGGAAGGCCCCGCGCCAACACCCAACCCGTCAAATACCCGAAAGAAAACCACGGGCCTGAAGATTTTCTTCACTGCGACCTTAAAAGTCTACCTCCGCCCACAACTCCAGAAGCAATCCCTCGACACGCCGGAACACCCTCGTGTTGTTCGAAACGAGCGTCGCGCCATGGGCAAGGGCCGTCGCGGCAATCAGCAGATCGTTCGGCCCGATTATGCAACCGCGCCGCTTCAAGTCGGCCCGGACTCGCGCGTAGCAGGCGGCGCACCGGGAATCGAAGGGAATGATGTGCAGCGGCGACAAGAGGCTCTCTACAAAATAGCGGCCCTCTTCGGGATTGTTACTGTTCTCGGCCCCGTACAGCAGCTCGGCCTCGACGATAGCCGGCACGCCGAACAGATCCGGCGAGCTTTTCCGCATGATCTCCTGGGCCCGCGGCAGATGGCCCCGCATGATCTCGATGCACACATCGGAGTCGAAGAAATACATGACGGCCCCTTACGCGAACAGAACGATCTCGTCGAGGTCTCCCTCTTCCTCGGGGACGACGAACGTCGGATCCTTCAGACAGCCGTAGACGTTATCCCAGTAGCCCGACGGCCAGCCGCGCCCTTCCCCACTCTCGCGAATGAGCCCCGTCACGTACCTCGACATCGACTGATGCGCTCGAGACGACTTCTCGCGCAGCATTTCCATGGTCGGCTCATCCAGATACAAAGACAACTGCGGCATAGCGCACCTCCTGTATACTTGCAATTCAAGTATACTTGCAGCTATACTTGCTGTCAAACCCGAAGAAACAGGAAAAGCTGTCGACGCATCGCCGCATCGACAGCTCCCTCTTTGACGCCAGAAAGCAGAACGAGAAAGTTCCTACGAAATCGCGCGACCTAGCTCGCCGACGACTTCTTCCAGGCGCACCTTGGCCTCGGTGTGGGTGGCCATGTCGCGCAGAGTCACCTCACCCGCATCCAACTCGTCGGGGCCGAGGACGGCCACGCGGGCCGCACCCAGCTTGTCGGCCAGCTTGAACTGGCTCTTCAGCGAGCGCTTCTGGTGATCCATCTCGGTCGTGAAGCCGGCGTCGCGACATTCCTGTACGAGCGCGAAGGCCCGGGCGCGCACGGAATCATCGACGCAGGCCACGAACAGGTCGCACTTCTGGGCCCGCGGGAATTCCACGCCGGCCGCTTCCAGGGCCAGCACGCAGCGCTCGAAGCCGAGCGCGAAGCCGAGACCCGGCGTGGGACGGCCCCCCACCTCCTCGGCCAGCTTGTCGTAGCGCCCGCCGCCACCGATGGCGTTCTGGGCGCCCATGCCGTTGTCCACCTGCACCTCGAACACCGTACGGGTGTAGTAATCCAGGCCGCGCACGAGCTTGTAGTCCTCCTCGTAGACAACCCCGGCGCCATCGAGCAGAACCTTCACCGCATCGTAGTGCTCGCGGCACTCGTCGCACAAGTGGTCGGTGATCTTCGGCGCGTCAGCCATAATGGCCGCGCACTGGGGATTCTTGCAGTCGAACGCCCTCAGCGGATTCACCTCGGCGCGCGTCATGCAGGTGTCGCACAGCTCGTCGGCGTGCTCGTCCATGTAGGCGCGCACGAGCTCGCGGTAGGCCGGACGGCACTGCTCGCAGCCCATGGAGTTCAACAGAAGGCGCATGGAATCGCGCGGGATGCCCACCTTCTCGTAAAAGCGCATGAGCATGATGATGGCCTCGGCATCGATCGTAGGCTCCTCGGCGCCCAGGCACTCCACACCCACCTGATTGAACTGGCGCTGACGCCCCTTCTGCGGGCGCTCGGCGCGGAACATCGGGCCTGCGTACATGAGCTTCGCCGGGGCCGCGCCCTGCGGCACCAGGTCGTGCTGCACCACGGCGCGCACGACGCCGGCCGTGCCCTCGGGCCGCAGCGACAGGCGGCTCTTCGCCTTGATGGAGCCGCCGTCCAGGAGCGTTTGCAGGTTCTGACCCGAGATGGCGGTGAACATCTCCTTCGACACCACGTCGGTGGCCTCGCCGATGCCGCGCACGAACAGTTCCGTCTGCTCGAACACGGGCGTCTCTATCGGCGCATAGCCGTAGCGGCCAAAGACTTCCGCCGCCGTGCGCTTGAACTGCGTCCAGAATGCCGCCTCGTCGGGCAGCAGGTCTTTCGTTCCTTCGGGGGCTTGGATAGCCATGTACGTCATCCTTCTTTCGTCCAGCCAGCTCGCGTTATTGTAGCGCAGGCCGCCAGGGTTGACAGCCGTTCCGAAGCAAAAGGGCACGGCGAAACCGACTTTGCCGCCTCGCGCGTCAGCCGCCAGCAGACGCGCACCCCCTCAGACCGGCGCAACCTCGAGCGAGCGCAGCACGTTCACCAGGGCGTCGTCGGGGCGGTAGTGCAGGCGCAGCGACAACAGGTTTCGGGCGATCGGAAACAGGCCGGCGTCCACAGCGGCCGCGGCGCCCGCGTCCAGGGTCTCGAGCATCTCCTCCGTCGGCGCCAGCACTATCCCTGCGCTGCGCAGCTCGTCATCCACGGCATCGCGCTCGATCGGCTCCATGCCGTGCTCTGCGGCCAGCTCCTTGAGCTCGGCCACGGCCTGCAGCGCCATCACGGGCGACGTCATGACCGACTTGAGGTAGCAGGCCGCACCCGCGCGGGGCCTGCCCGCCTTCCACAGCGCATAGGCCAGCTGGTAGTAGGCAATGGCAACGTCGTTCGGCTGCGCGGCCACATCCAGGCCCGCCTCCAGCACGGCCGCAGCGCTGTCCATATCGCCCACCAGCATGTAGGCGCGGCCGAGCTGGCGGTAACCGCCGGCCGAGGCGGGCGCCAGCTCGATGGCGCGCCTACCGTAGCGCAAGGCGTCGTCCACCCGGTCGAACGAGCGTTCCAACAGCGTGACGATCTCCAAATGGCAGAGGAAGAACGAGTCGGGCGCCAGCTGGATGCGCCTGCCCGCGTCAGCGGCCGCCCGAGCGGCGAGGGTCGGCACAGCGGGCGCGTCGGAC
>OLOI01000537.1_pt1 | contig 37704 bp, 22 predicted proteins | sample 1672131 | NCBI WGS metagenome assembly OLOI01 (sample SAMEA3136651, study PRJEB25190) | human gut metagenome
CGGCGATATAATCAAAATGAAATTTTTCGCAAAATGGGGTTTATCGACACGCTCACGGGATGGAAAATGAAAAATTTCCATCCCGTATTTTCTTAGTAGCACTGCTTTAAAACGGCAAGAATATCTTCGGCGTTCATCACTTTATATGCACCGCCCAAAACGGTAGAGTTTGCGATCTTGGGCAGCATTTCCTCTGTTGCGCCCAAATCACGCAGGGTAAGCGGAAGCTCTAACTCCTTAATAAAATCCCGGAGTTTTTCGATGCCGGCCTCTGCCGCCTCGGTTTTACTGAGTGAATCCGTGTCGATGTCCCATACGTTTTTGGCAAAGCGTACGAACTTATCGATGCCGTAGGGGGCAATCATGCGGTAGTAGGGCAGCGAAATGACCGCCAGACCGGCACCATGCGCACAGTCCGTATATGCGCCAAGCTGGTGTTCGATCATGTGCACCTCCCAGTCCTGCTGCTTGGAAAGCCCGGTGATGGTGTTTAAGCCAATGGTGGCGCACCACATGATATTGCTGCGTGCCTCATAATCATTCGGGTTTTGCATTGCGATTTTTGCACTGTGAATCAGTGAGCGCAAAACGCCCTCGATGACATAGTCGGTGGTGTTGTCGTCATCGCCGGAAAAATACTGTTCCATCAGATGCGAGGTTGTATCAAAGATGCCGCTTGCCATCTGATACTTGGGAACGCTGTACGTGTAGGTCGGATTTAAAATGGAGAATTTGGGGTTTACCTCGGCCGGGAAAACTCTGCCGCATTTCAGCATTTTTTCCTCGTTGGTGATGACCGAACCGCCGTTCATTTCCGAACCGGTACCAACCATGGTGAGGATGGCGCCGACCGGAACAATTTTGTTTTCAATCGGCTGAAAGTCGATCCAATATTTTTGCCAGGGGTCGCCGTCACAGTAAGCAGAGACCGAGATTCCTTTTGCACAGTCAATGACCGAGCCGCCGCCGACGGCCAAAATCAGGTCGATCTGATGCTCTCTGACCAGGCGTGCGCCCTCTAAAAGCTGGGTATAAGACGGGTTTGATTTGATGCCGGAAAGCTCTGTCACGGTCTTGCCGGCCTGTTTTAATATGGCAAGCACGTTGTCATAAAGACCGCTTTTCTTAACAGATCCCTTTCCGTACACAAGTAAAATATTTTTGCCGTAATGGGTTAATTCATCCGCAAGATGCCCGATGGCGTCCTGTCCGAAATGAATCCTGGTTGGGTTGTAATAGGTGAAATCGTATTTCATAATCAGAACCTCCTTGATTGACAATGGATATTTTTTGTGCTATCCTTATTGTACAACTTAAACTGCACTTTAAGTCAAGTGTTTTGCAAAAATTTTTTAAAAAATTTTTTCGGAGGGGTTACGATGGCTTACACGGTGGGTGAAATGGCAAAAAAACTGGGCGTTGCACCGTCCGTCCTGCGCTATTATGATAAAGAGGGACTTTTGCCTTTTATCAAACGCAGCAGCGGCGGTATTCGGACGTTTCAGGATTCGGACATGGAATGGATGCGGATGATTGCATGCCTGAAGAAAACGGGAATGCCTATTAAGGAAATCAAAAAGTTTGTGGACTGGTGCATGGAGGGAGACGCGACCATCGGGAAAAGACTGGCGCTGATCGATCGGCAAAGGGATGCGGTGCTTGCCCAAATGCAGCAGCTGAAAGAGACGCTGGCGACCTTAAACGATAAGCATTGGTATTATGAGACGGCAAAGCAGGCCGGTACCTGTGCCATTCATCATCAAAACAAAGCGCAAAATCCGCAGGAGGAATTTTGCGCGATGGAGGGCGCGGCAAAGTAGGTGACGCTGATTTTTGTGCGACGGTTTGGGAAAAACGCACTGGTCTGCGTTCCGTATCCGATACAAGGTCATGAAAATATTTCTTTGGGGCATACTGGTATATAAACTGGTATATAAGGGGTGATTTTATGTGCACAGCGGTAACTTATAAAACGAAGGATTTTTATTTTGGACGGAATTTGGATTATGAATGCTCTTACGGAGAGAGCGTTGTCATCATGCCGCGGCAGTATCCGATGAAGATGCGTATGACCGAGGATTTGCTGCAGCATTATGCGGTGATCGGTATGGCGCACGTCAGTGAGAACTATCCGCTTTATTATGATGCGGCAAACGAAAAGGGCCTTTGCATGGCAGGCCTTAATTTTGTCGGCAATGCCGCATACCGGAATCCGCAGGAGGGCACGATAAATATTGCGCAGTTCGAGCTGATACCGTGGATTTTGGGAACATGCGCTTCCGTCAAAGAGGCGGAGCGTGCACTCAAAGAGATCACACTGACAGGCACATGCTTTCGGGAGGATATGCCGGCCGCAAAGCTGCATTTTATGCTGGCGGATCGGCATGACTGCATGGTTGCCGAGCCGATGGCGGACGGGATGCATATCTATGAAAACGTGGTTGGCGTTTTGACCAACAATCCGCCGTTTCCGATGCAGATGTTTGCGCTGAACAACTATCAGGGGCTGTCGGCTGCTGCGCCGGAGAACCGTTTTCCGGGTGATATTCCGCTTTCTGTTTACAGCAGAGGCATGGGCGCCATCGGACTGCCGGGGGATTTGTCCTCGCAATCGCGTTTTATCCGTACGGCATTTGTGCGCGGCGCCTCTGTTTCCGGCTGCGGCGAGGAGGAAAGCGTCAGCCAGTGTTTTCACATCCTCGGCACGGCAGAGCAGCAGCGCGGCTGCTGCCGACTGGAAAATGACAAGAACGAGATTACTATATACACAAGCTGCGTCAATGCGGATCGGGGAATCTATTATTACACTTCCTATGAGAACCGTCAAATCACGGCAGTCGATATGCATAAAGAGAATCTTGACGCAAAAGACCTGATCTGTTATCCGTTTTTGTGCAGGCAGAATATTTTTTATCAAAATTAGATGCCGCGCACCGCGTGCCGCGTGTGCCGGGAAACCCAGTCCCGCAGGAAGTCCCATTGGAAGAACCGCCCGTAAAGGTTCGGTTTATGCTTTAAAAACTGTCAGAAAGCCAACCGCAGTCATGAAAAAACAATCAGAAAGCCAACGAACATTGACTTTTTGCTGTCATTTTAATATGATAATACAATACTGCGGCATGTGCCGGTAAAACGAAACGGTCAAAGTATAAAGAAGAATTTGATACGGCGCGGGGAACGGGGAGGACAACAAAATGCGGCTTCACAGAAAATGGACGAAGAAAAATTACTCAAGCAGCAAGCTTCGGCAGATTTATAATATGCTGTATCTGGGCTTTTTTTCGTATTTTATTATCTGCTTTATTTTGTCTGCGTGCAGTTTTTTTCTGTACTTCTCGCTGAATAAAACCAGCCGGGAATATATGGAAAAAAGCTACGTGGATACCTTAAACAGAAACATGCTCCAGTTTGACAACAAAATATCTGCGGCAAACACGCTTTATAAGAATATTGCTGCCAACGATACCGTAAACAGCATCATCGCAGTCGGCGTTGCCGGGGATTCTATCAATGCGGTTTCGATGTATCTTTCCAGAGACATGACAAGACTCTTAGAGTCCACGTCCTTTGAAAGCGCATACATCTATTTCAGGGATTTGGGAGAGGTAATCTCAACGACGCATACCGATGATGCCGCGTCCTTTTTTCAGTATTACTATAAGGATTCGGGCATTTCGTTTGAGGAGTGGGAAAAAATCATGCATACGCCAAATCTGGCGGCGCAGCTGGCGGTTACCTCGGAAAACGGAAGCCGCTGTCTGGATCTTATATATCAGCTGCCGGCTTATGTGGACGATAGTTATGTGCACGCGACGGCGGTTTTCCGCATCAATGATTCTGTCTTAAAAACGATAACATATAGCAAAAGCAAGACGGGACAAACCGTGATATTAAACAGCAATGACAAGGTGATTATGGCAGACACAGCGGATTTGCCGCCGCTTATGCACTATGCCGACTATAAAAATGATATTATTTATGATGGCAGCACCGTTTCAGTCTGTGCGACATCGGCATATACGGGCTGGAAGTTTTTGTATATCAGCGACAACAGTGAGCTTTACAGCGCTTTGAAGAGGGCGAGAACGTTTTGGCTGGTCTTTATTATTTTTTCTTTGATGCTCTGCTGCGCCCTTGGTATATGGTTCTCGGTAAAAAATTTCTTTCCGCTGAACGAATTGATTCGGATTTACAAGCGTCAGGAAAATAAAAACAGTGTCCGCACGAACGGCTATGGAATCGTCAAGGAGGCGCTTAACGACTATGTTGCAAGCAAACGCGACCTTAATATTTTAGAGGGAAACCTCCAGGAGCTTTACGTAAATACCTATCTTTGCGGATTGCTCCAGGGAAATTCGGTGAATTCATCCTCGGATTTGGTCGATTTTTCCTCAGAGTTATTTACGGTGATTCTGTTTCAGCCGTACAACAACCATAACCTGTTCGGGCAGGATGATGTTGTAAGCACTAAGGAAGCGGAAGAGATGACCTTCCTGATCATACAGAACGTTTTTGAGGAATTATTCAACGAAACCGACACCTGTAAAATCATTCGGTATGATAACTATATTGCCGGTCTTTATTGTTACTGCGATGAAGAAAATTCGCATATCTATAAGACGACCATTTATAATGCGATTACCCATGGTATGTCGGTAATTAAAAGCAACTTTAAATTTGGCTGCAATATCGGCGTTTCGTCCGTCAAAAAGGGATTTGAGACGGTGGCACTTGCCTATCATGAGGCAAAGCTGGCGCTTGGGTGCAGCATTTCGGGTGCAGAAAATATCGTGTTTTATGATGAGGTTTATCACGCAAATGCCGGTGCCGAACGGTTGTTTTACCGCTATTTCAACGATTATCAGAGGCAGCTTGTAGCATACCTTGAAAAAGGCAATCAAAAAGAGGCGGTAAACACCTTAAAGATCATTTTCAGGGATTGCATCAAATCCATCGGCATTGAAAAGGCAAAGGTGATTTTACTTCATCTGACAAGCACCATGATTTCATTTTTTGACTTTAACGCGGACGCGGCCCGTGCAGATGAGTCGGTGGAAATTTTAAACAGTATGGATTTTAACAGCCCGGCCGAGGTCTTTGAGAATCTCGAAAAACTAACCGAATATATCTGTATGGAATCAAAGAGCGAGGAAAAGCCTTTTGCAAAGGAGGGCGACGCGGAAAAAACGGACAATCTTTTGCCCAAGATCATTGACTATATCCGTGAAAACTTTGCGGACAGCAATTTAAACCTCAACACCGTCAGCAACCATTTTGGATTTTCGTCGTATTATATTTCAAGGCTTTTTAAAGGCGCTACCGGAGAGACATTGGTTGGGTTCATCGCGCAGCTCAGGATTGAAAAGGCAAAACACGACCTTGAAAACACCGATTTATCCATCACGGAAATTTATAAGCGCTGCGGTTTTGTCAGTGAGAAAACCTTTTTCAGAACATTTTTAAAATACGAGTCCGTAACGCCCGGAAAATACCGGGCTACCAACAAATTTTAGCCCCAAGTTGAGATTTTGACTACAAAATCCGCCGTCGTTTTGATTATGACGGTGGATTTTTTTTGTGCCCCGTGATACATTGAAAACAAGGAAACGAAAAAAATATTGCAGGGGGTGTATGATGGCCGGTATACAGAACGGGATAAGAGGAGGTGCTTTCGCAGATCAACAAAAACAGAAAATAAAAGGACATGATAAAGGAGTACACAATGAACGGTAATTTAGAAAAATTGTGCAGAAGGATCACCGACTATGCCGACAACCAAATGGGAATTTGGCAGTGGGGGCAAGGCATTGCGCTTTACAGCTTGTCGCAGGTGTTCAAAAAGCAAAAAGCGGAATTTTGCATGGACTATATCAAAAACTGGATCGATGGTAAACTCAGTGAGGCATATCCGGGAAAAAGCATCAACACAACCGCACCGTGCCTTTCCGCACTGGAATTATACAAGCTGAGCGGTGAAACAAAGTACATAAAACTGTGCGAAGATTTTGCGGACTGGTGTATGGCACAGGCGCCGAGATGCGAGCGGGGTGCCTTTGAACATTCCTGTACCGAAAACACATATCCGAATCAGATGTGGGCAGATACACTTTTTATGGGTTGTCTTTTTCTTGCCGAATACGGCGTCTTTACCGGCCGCAGAATGTATGTGTATGAGGCGCTGCGCCAGTACAGACTTCATGATGAATTTTTAAAAGACAAGTCCACGAATCTGATTGTGCACGGTTACTACGGCAACGAACGCAGACAGGAGGGCTGTGTGTGGGGACGGGGCAACGGCTGGCTTGCCGCAGGGACACCCATCATACTGTCCTTGGCGGATGAGAGCTTTGCCGATTATCATGCGGTAAAAGAAAACTTTATTCGTTATATGGCAGCGCTTGTAACGTATCAGAATGCGGATGGGAGCTGGAATACCGTGGTGGATTCGCCCGATTCTTATCCGGAGATGACGGCAACGGCGGCGTTTGCGTTTGCCCTCAGTGAGGGAATGCGCCTCGGAATTTTGGATAAGGATTGCTATAAGAGGCATGCGGATTTGGCGTATGCGGCACTGGAAAAAAACATTGACGCGGACGGAACCCTGCAAAACGCATCGGGCGGAACATGCATTATGCATACGGCAGAGGAATACAACGCCGTTCCTGTCTGCTATTCTCCGTTTGCGCAAGGGCTTGCTATCCTGGCGTTAAACAGCCGATATTGATTTTATGAGATTGATGGATTTTTTATAAAAATGAGGAGGAATCAAAATGAAATGTAAGATGAGAATCACGGCGATGCTGATGATTATGGTGATGTTGTTTGCTGCTTTTCCGATTTTTGTTTCGGCGCAGGATGCACAGGACGTGATCATCGGCGCACCGATGTTTTTTGATGAAAGCGGCGAACAGATCGGATATCCGGCAGCCGGTGAAGCATTTAAGGTTTCGGTCAACGTGATGGGCAATGCCGAAAACGCGCGCCTTATTGTGGGCTTTTATAAGGATAGTCAGCTTTTGAACGCTTATCTGTCCGAAGAGGTGAGCGCCTCGGCCGATGCGCTCACGATTGAAAACCTCACCATGCCGGAGGACAGCACGATGCGCCTTTTTGTATGGGATAACCTCACATCTTCGATGCAGCCGCTGGAATTTTCGGCGCCGGTCAATCTGCGCGGAACGGCAGCGTATAACCGTGTTATGCTTTTCTGGGATGCGGCAGACGGCTATAACAAAGGAACCTTTGATGTATACCGCGACGGTGAGAAAATCGGCACAGCAAAGACCGACAAGGGCGGCTATATCGTTGAGACCAAGGATTATGACAACGCACACAGCTATTATGTGAAAGATGAGCTTGACAGAGTGAGCAACACGGTCAGCTTAAAGCCCGGTATCCCAAAGGCGGATGATATTTTAAATACATACGGTGCCTGGATCAGTAAGGACGATGCGCTGGGCATGACAGATGTAGACCCCAGCGGCAGTACGCTGACCTGTTTTGATAATCAGGATATCTACTATGCAAGTGAGACAAATACGAGAAAATGGTCGGGATATATCGGTACCAATAACTTTTCCTCCGGTCTTGCAACGCCGGGCGGCACAAAGGGCTTTGTCAGCCCCGACGGCGCATCCAATGTCTGGCTTTTGACCGGGTATTTAAAGTATAATTCCAGTACCAATCGGTATTGGGGCATCAGTCCTTCCACAGAGGGCGGTACCAGAATTGTGATCGACGACGGTAAATTTGACGCGAGCGTGACAAATTACAGCGTCTATGTTGAGTATTGGAACAAAATCACGCCTTGGGATAATATCAATTCCAGCTGGACGCAGGCACCGTATCTTCAGCTGGGATATTCAAAATCCGAGGACGGCACCGCGGACGCCGGCAAGCCGGAGAAAAACCGTGTTGATCTGGTAAATACCGCGGACACCTACGGTAAAGCTTCCTACTCCGCAGAGTGGAAGGTAGCAAGACTGGATTTAACCGACGCGTATTTTGCAAAAAAGACCAAGGGCGACACCAATCAGCTGGTTGTATGTTCGGCGAGCGGACAAGGGTGCTTTGTAAGACGAATCGCCATTTTGCCGACCGAATACGTCAGCAAACTTTCGAACCCGGATAACGTTTTTGATGAGGCCAATCTCTATGACAAAAACAAAACCTATACCAATGAAACGGCGGATCAAAGCGTGCCGGACGGACTTTCCGTTACCTATAAAAATGATGACTGCAATCGCTTCGGGTTAAAGCTTGCCGGCTGGAAGAGCGGATGGCCGTACAAGTACGGCGCCGGTGACGGCACACACGCCATCATAGACGGCCGTGAACAGATCTATCCCGTGCCGGATAACATAAAGTCAGACAGCGACCTTGCAAAAGCTGATCCCGCCGGATTGAAACCGCGGTTTGAAATCAGCTCCGACGGATATATCTTAAACGGCAGAGATCCGTTTGTACAGTTTGAAATCGAATACGAAAGCAGCGGAATCACCTCGGCATATCTTTGGTATAAAAACCTGTCGGGCGTCAGCAACGCGTCCAGAGTATTTGCGCTGGAGGCCGATGGACAAAAGCACACCGCGGTCATAACCTTAAATGATATGGCGCGTGACGGAAATCTTTTTGGAGAGAGTACAAGGTCAGACTTTGCAATATCCGCAAAAGACGGCGCGAAAAAAATGAGCGAAGAGACGGATGGCAGCAAGTACTTCCGTATTTATGCGGTCAGAATCAAGAATCTGTCGCACCGCGCCATCGGAAAAGCGCCTCTGCAATCGCCCACCCTCTATCTTATGGGGGATTCGATCTGTCAGACCTACGGCGATACGGGATATATGGACGGCATTCAGGGTTGGGGCGAGATGGTAGGCGACTACCTGGGTGTTGCGGTCGATAACAAGGCTGTGGCAGGCAGCACCACCAAGACCTTTCCGAATTACAATTACATTTATGACCGGTTAGCGCCGGGCGATTATGTGACGGTTCAGTTCGGACATAACGATTCGCTGAGCGATGGTCGACATGTACCCTTAGAACAGTATAAAAAGAACCTTCAAAGCATCATCGATAACGCAAGGGAGAAAGGTGCAACGCCGATTTTGCTCAGCTCTACCGCATGCTTTGACCGAAACAGCGGCAGCCTTAAGCAAACCGATGATATTACGCCGTACAGAGCGGCAATGAAGGCGACGGCAGAGGCAAACGGTGTAATGTTTGTTGACGTGTTTGAAAAATGCCTGGAGCTGTTTGATACCTACAACTGGAAGTATGATCCCTATGGATTTATCGTTGATGACGGCGGTGTGCACCTGACCGCTGCCGGCGCACGCGAGGTTGCGAAAGCGGTACTGAGAGGTATCTGCGAGACCGAGGGAGCGGAAACCTTAAAGCGGTATATCCGCACCGATCTGATCGGCGCCGAGTCGCCGGCAATCACAGATCCGGCGGACGGCGCGTTCACGGTATACGCGGATGCGATTTACGCCGATGCGGTATACTTGCGCTGGGGAACGCCGTTTCGCACGGATTCGATCAGTACCTACAAGATTTACCGCAAGGCGGCCGACAGCGCGGAATCGGGCGACGGTACGCTGATCGGAACATCTAATGTATCCGGTTACTATGATACCGCAGGTCTTACTGCCAAAACCGAGTATATCTATACCGTGTACGCCGATCAAAGACTTCTCGGCACACAAAAGATAAAGACGACAGACACTGCGGTTACAACACCGCCGACCGTGACGGGTGATAAAACGAATTACATCATCCCGACCGAAGTAAAGCTCTTTATCGCCGGGGATTCCACGGCAGAGCCGATTAACGATACGCAGTTCTTCCCTGCTTCAAGCTGGGGCAATGCCATCGACGACGGATATTTTAACGGACAGTATACGCCAAAGTGGGTGCAGAATCCGCCGCAGATTGCAAAGCCGGCATCCTTTGACTTTGCCTCTTGCGGAGAATATTTTACCGCCGGGGTTTATACAGTAAACAAGGCAATCGGCGGCAGAACGGTAAAGCAGTTTATTTTCGAGGGGAGACTTGACGAAATTTTGAAGCAGTCAAATCCCGGTGACTATCTGTTCATTCAGTTTGGACATAACGAGATGGGCAAGACAAGCGGAGACGGAAACAAAGACGCTGTTTTGGACGGATATTACGGAACCGAGGCAAAGGGAATCGAAAACGGCGTATATACGGCGGATTCGTACGAATACTGGCTCAAGGATATGGCAGACAGAGCGCGCGAAAAGGGGATGAAACCGGTTATCCTCAATGCGATTTTAGAGTACAGCTTTGATGAAAACGGCGCTGCGCTCGATGAAAATCCGGCATCGGGACGAAGCCTTGCAAGCTATCGCACGGCAGCAGAGAGTGTTGCCGAAAACCTTGGCGTTCCGTTCATTGACATTGCGGCAAAGAACAAAGCGCTGCTGAATACGTGGGGTGCGCAGCAGGCAAAGTATCTGTATCTTTATCTTTCAGGCGATCTTGCGACCCAGTATCAGACGCAGTGGAATAACAGTTCAAGCAGACCGACCGAGGATTATACGCACCTTTCCTACATCGGCGCGGACGAGATTGCAAAGCTGATTGTAGGGGAAATCAAGGGTTCTTCCGATTCGGATCTGGCGGCGCTGAAAAATCTGATCAATCCCAAGGCAAAGCTTGACGGCCGCAATCCGGGCAGCATCACGGGATATTAAACCAAACCGTGCTGCACGGCTGCGGAGTATGGAAAAAGGATTGAAAAATGAAAAAAGGAGATGGAAAAAGTGAGAAAATTTTCTAAAGGACTGAAAAGAGGCGTATCGGTATCATTGATCGCAGTAACCGCGCTCAGCCTTACCGCGTGCGGAAACAGAAAAACCACCGGAAACGGAGACGGTGACACGCTGACATACTGGATGAAGCTTCCGGGGAATATTGCGACAAGCGTTGCAAACTATGCGGAGACGCCCTTTGCCAAGGAATATATGAAACGGACGGGAATCGAGGTCACCTACACGCACCCGGCTCAGGGACAGGAGGACGAGGCGCTGAATCTTCTTTTGGCGTCCGGAAACCTGCCGGATATCATCGAGACGGACTGGATTGCAAAGAACCCGGATTCGATGATTCAAAAGAACATCATCCAAAGCTTAAATGACGTGATTGATACCAAAGCACCGAATCTAAACAAATTTTTAAGTGAGAATCCGGAAATTGACCGCGATGTCAAGACGGACGGCGGCAATTATTATGCGTTTCCGTTTATCCGAAACGGCGAAAAGCTGCTGAACATCAGCGGCTTGATGATTCGTGACGACTGGATGCAGGAGCTGAACCTGGAATATCCCGAAACGATTGACGAATGGGAAAAGGTGCTGACGGCGTTTAAGGAAAAGAAAGGTGCAAAGTGTCCGCTTGTGGGCGATATCTGGACGATCCTTTACTTTACGGGCGGATATGGCGTAGCAGACGGGTTCTATGTGGACAACGGCAAGATCAAGTACGGAACCATCGAAAGCGGTTTTGGAAAGTTTTTGGAGACCATGAACCGCTGGTACAAAAATGGGCTTATCGATAAAAACTTTGCGACCATGGACACCAAATATAAAAACACCTGTATTTTAGACGGCAGCGGCGGCGCGGCAATGGGCGCCGGCGGCAGCGGAATGGGTGCGTGGATTACCGGCGCGAGAGCAAACGGAAACAGCAGCTACTCGCTAAAGGCCGCCAAGGCATTGGTAGAGAAGAGAGGCGATCTTCCGCGGTTTACCACGCGTGAATTAAAGCATACGCCAAAGGGTGACGCAGCGATTACCAGAGACTGTAAAAATATCGATGCTGCGGTAAAGTTTCTGGATTATTCCTATTCGGACGAGGGTGCCATGCTCAATAACTTCGGCATAGAGGGCGAGAGCTATACCATGGAGGACGGAAACCCCAAGTATACGGAAAATATCGTCAATAATGCGGAGGGACTTCCGATGTCGCAGATGCTTACGATGTATGCAAGATCCAGTGCGGAAGGGCCGTTTGTTCAGGACGAAAGATATATCGAGCAATATTATCAGCTGCCGGAGCAGCAGGATGCACTCAATACCTGGAGTATCAATGACGCGGCACAAACAAAAGTTCCGCAGCTGACGCTGACGGAGGAAGAAAAGCAGGAATACAGCAGCATTATGACGGACTTTAATACCTTCCGTGACGAAAATATTCTTGCATTTATCATGGGTACGCGGCCGATCAGCGAATTTGACACCTTTGTGCAAGAGTGCAAGGACAGAAAAATCGAGCGTGCGGTCGAAATTTATCAGACGGCATACGATCGGTATTTAAACAGAAAATAATCCAAAAATCAGAACCTATGAGGCTGGCGCGTTTGGCGCTTAGCCTCATAGGGCGCAACAAAAACAGCGTGCGATCAATGTTGGGCGGCTTGCGTTGAAGAGCCGCCCAAAACGGCGGAAAGGTGATTACATTAAAATGATTAAAAACAATGATGCGACCATGTGCAAGGACGAAAGGGGTTCGGCACGGCTGCTCCGCGATTTAAAAAGGAACAAAATGCTATACCTGTGGAGCATCCCGGTGATTGTATACTATTTTATATTTTGCTACGTTCCTATGTCGGGCGTACTAATGGCGTTTGAAAACTATGACCCTGCACTGGGCCTTACGGGAAGTTCTTTTGCGGGATTGAAGCATTTTGTCGATTTTTTTACCAATGATTATTTTTGGAGATTGCTCCGAAATACGATCCGAATCAGCTTAACCTCGCTGGTTTTCGGATTTCCTTTTCCGATTCTTCTCGCCCTGCTGCTGAATGAAGTCAGAAACAGAAAGTTTTTACGGACGGTGCAAACCATCACGTACATGCCGTACTTTATTTCACTGGTTGTCATGATCGGTATTTTAAAGGACTTTACATCGGTGGACGGAATCATCGGAAGAGTGTACGCGCAAATCACGGGGAACGATCTTTCCATGATGTCAAACCCGAAGTGCTTTGTTCCGCTTTATGTTGCGTCCAACATATGGCAGGGCGCCGGCTGGGATTCTATCTTGTACCTTGCGGCGCTTGCCGGAATCGACACGCAGCTCTATGAGGCGTGTAAACTGGACGGCGGCGGCAGAGTGAGACAGCTGTTTACCGTAACACTGCCGGGAATTTTGCCGACGATTATTACCTTGCTGATATTAAGACTTGGAAATATACTCAGTGTAGGAAGCGATAAAATTATTTTGATGTACAATCCGATGACCTATGAGACGGCAGACGTAATTTCAAGCTATGTATACCGTGTCGGTCTGCAGGAGTCGAAGTGGAGCTATGGTTCGGCGGTGGGGCTGTTTAATTCGGGCGTCAACATCCTGTTTTTGTTTGCCGCCAATTATATCAGCCGTAAAACGGTAGAAACCAGCTTGTGGTAAGGGAGCGTGAAACGATGGAAAAATCAACAATCGAGCGAAAAATATTTGTCGTATTTAATACCGCACTGCTGCTTTTGTTTTCGATGATCTGCCTGTATCCGATCCTTTATGTCACGTTTGGTTCGCTCAGCGACGCCAATATGCTGATGGAATACAGGGGACTTTTGTGGAAGCCGCTAAAGCCGACGCTTGCGGCGTACAGAGCCGTTTCAAAAAACAAAATGGTACTGTACGGCTACGGAAACACCTTGTTTGTGGTCGGAATCGCGACTACCATCAATATTATCATGACAACCATCGGCGCATACATTTTATCCAGAAAAAATGCAATGCTGAAAAAACCGATGATGATATACATTATGATTACAATGTATTTTAGCGGCGGACTGATTCCGTGCTATCTGAATATAAGAAATCTCGGCCTGTACGATTCTCTTTGGTCGCTGATTTTGCCGGTGGCAATCAACACCTATAATTTGATTATTATGAAAACCTCTTTTGACGCCGTCCCCGACAGTCTGACCGAGGCGGCAACCATTGACGGCGCAGGGCATGCGGTGATTATGTTCCGCGTGATTCTTCCGCTGGCCAAGGCTACGGTGGCCGTGATGGTTTTGTATTACGGCGTTGCACACTGGAACTCGTGGTTTACGGCGGCGATGTATATCCAGGATCGGTATAAGTATCCGCTGCAGCTGGTGCTGCGTGAAATCCTGATTCAAAATGATACCTCTGCAATGATGCAGGGCGGCAGTGTCAACGACACCTCCAACATTGCGGAGACCATCAAGTATGCAGTGATTGTGGTATCGACTTTGCCTATTTTATGCGTTTATCCCCTGCTGCAAAAATACTTTGCCAAGGGTGCGCTGGTCGGAGCGGTAAAAGGATAACCGGATCCTGAGAAAAGGAGCAAGAAGAGATGAAAAAAAGCAGAACCTTGATTTCCATCATGCTGATATGCCTGCTGACAACTGCAATGTCTCCCATTTTTGCTGCAAGCGGTGAGGAGAGCGGTGCGGCAGCGGATTATGCCGCGTACGAATATTTTTTAAATGCATCGGACGAAAACGCGTATGTGTTGTTCGGTGAAAAAACGCAGCAGAAAAACTGCACCTTTTTAGACGGCATTTCACTGGAGCGGACGAATCCGCTGTATAACGAGGTGTCAACCGAAAAATCGCTGGACGGCAGAAAGTTTTATAAAGAAAACTACGCAAGCGTCCGCGTGGACAAGGATTTTTATGAGCCGGGTGATCATGAGTTCCTGGTTTCGATTGTGTACTATGATTACGGCCCCAACGAGGGCAGATTTCACGTTGACTATTGCACGGAGGAACAGACGACCAAAAGAATTTCTCTCGTGAAATCGGGAAAGGTGCAGGATTGGTTTGTCAAAACCGTTTATATCGATGATGCCGATTTTAGCGGATCACTGGACGAGGGCGGCAATATCCGTCTTGTCAGCAATGTCTATAATCTGTTTAAAAAGGTTGAGATCGTCAATGTGTCAAAGCTGAAAAGAGAGAAAAAAGCGGCACAGATTTCGGCGCTTGCCAGTACAAAGCGCGATGCGCTGATTAACATGCGGATCATTGACGGCAGTGATGCGGTCACGCTTGATCAAAATCTTTATAAGCCATGTACGCTGTACGACGCAAAAAGATTGCTGCGCCGAATCGGCGCAAAAAGCGAGAGTGCGCCATCCGGAGAGGATCAAGCGGTTACCCTCACCCAAGGGGATTTAATCAAGCTTTTTGCAAAAGCGGCCGGAATCACGGGAGAGGAAAATGAGATCTGTGCATGGGCAGATCAGATCGGACTGACATCGGGTGAGGACTTGCTGTTTCAGGACAGCGCGGCGGCGAGCAATTATAACCTGCTCGGTATTGCCTATGATGCGTTCGTCTATGAGTCGGACGGTCAATCGTCCTTGCTGGAGAATCTGATCGGCACCGGATTTTTTGACGCGTTTGCGGACACGGTCACCAATGATAAATTTCTTGCGAAGTGGTACAGAGTACCGAAAAAATGTCCGTACCAAATCATCACGGACAATGAGACCGGGCAGTCTTATTACTACATGAACATAAACGGAAAGCCGACCTGGAGAACCTATGTTACCGCGCAGAGCTGGACCTCGGACGGAAAGAGTTTTGTCTGCTCGCTCGCCGACGGAGAAATGTTTTTGTATAATACCGAGACGCAGATGCTTGCGTATGTCGACAAGGCATCAACTCTGGTCGAAAGACTGCATGCGACGATCGGTACAGACGATTACATTTACTACATCAAAAGAGACGGCGGCAATTACAGTATATGGAAAGCGGATGTAAAGACCTTAAAGCCGGAATTTGTGACAAAGGGTCCCGGTATGACGATATACTGTGTGCAGCTTTCCAACGACTGTAATTATCTGTCGGTGGAATCCGATGCGGACACGATGCGTTTTGCAAGGTACAGTATCAAAGAGGACAGATGGGATATTTACTCGCATACGTTTGATTACAGTCCTGTTCTGACCCACGCGCAGATCAATCCGCAGTACCCGAATCTGATGTGCTTTTCGCACGAACTTTTAAATTTAAGCTGGATGTTTCTGACAGACAGAATGTGGGTCTATGACTGTGATACGGGACAAGCGCAAAATATATTCAAGCAGGGAACTAACGAGCAGCTTGGGACGACCCTTCAATACGTAAGCCATGAACTTTGGTCAAACAGCGGTGAATATTTGTACGGCATTGCGCCCGACGCCATTTCGCGTATGCGCGAAATGGGGGCGTCTGACACTGCATTGATCGGGAATACGCCGTTTGCCTTTCGGGTGAACAAGGACGGAACGCACCGGCAGTATTATTTTGACGCGATGAATCAGATATACGCATACAATCACGTGTATCCGAGCGGTGACGATCGGTTTCTTGTTGCTGACGGCGATTATCTTGTTTTAATCAGCACCGAAACCAACGAGCATTTTCCGATTGCAAGCTACATCTTATCCAACAAACGGCAGCATCCGTACCAGGCGCACCCTGTTGTGGCAAGAAATCAGTATAAAGTCAGCTGGGGCGGTATGGATCAAAATGATGTGCTCGGCGTTTGTTGGTTTGACTTTACCGAAATGGCAGAAAAGACAGCAAAAGGGGGTCGCTATCCGGCAGGCGACCATGTAAAGAGGGTAAGTTATGCCGGTCTTGACTGCGAAAGCACCGAGACAACCCAAAAGGGAAAAAGCTGTTATTTTGCGTCAAGCGGCCAATCGATCTACCTGGATATAGACGAGAACCTGGTCGATACGGACAACGGACAGTTAAAACTCAGCTTTGACTATTTTGATAACGGAACGCAGCCGATTGTCATCACATATACTTCGGGCGTGAATACGGATAATGACCGATATCGGATCTTTGACGCGGAAAAGAGAATTAGGCGCAGAAACACGAACGCCTGGAAACACTGTGAGATTTTTATCGACAGCGGAAACTTTGAAAACATCGGAACGTATGCAACAGACCTGAAAATCAAGGGCGAATGTTCCAATGTATATCTCAAAAACATCTCAGCAAGGTAACGGACTTTTGGCGAACAAGTGCAAAAATAAAAAACGGACACAAGGATGAAGGGTGGTAACAATGAAAAGACGTTTGAAAGCGATACTCTGTTTTTTGGCGGCAGTCATGCTGATGGGAATTACGGCAGGCGCCGAAGAGGAAAATATGCATATTCGCTGGCGCGGCGACTATCAGACGAACGAGCTTGTTGTTTCGGTACAAAGCGCGGTTGATTATATCCAGCAGGTGACGGTGGTGATGTACCCTGCAGATAGGGAGATGCCGAAGTTTTCGGATTATTGCCGGATCGGCGAGATTACGGTGCAAGGAAAAAAAGAGGCGGAGATCCGATTTAAAATTTCTGATAGCCTTAACGCGGACGGCGGCGCCTATATCCTTCGTGTACAGGGGAATGGATATCAGGCAGCACAGAGCCGCGCTACGGAAAATGTGTGGGTGCTGCGCCCCTCTGATATTATGGATGAAAGCGGCGATGGCCTTTTAAAGCAGATCAACGCCGCGTCGGCAGATCAGCTAAAGCCGTACATTGACAGAGTGAGCAAGGCGCTTTCGCTCACGGTTGCCGAAAATGAGAGTGCGGCACGGCTGGAGGATTTTATCCGTGTGAAAAACGATAGCTATGGCGGAAGTTTTCAAACCATCGGCGAGGTCGCTGCGGCGTGGAAGATTTCCGATGTGATCGCGTATTTGGCACAGGAGCATCCCGATGCCAAGGTGCTTGAAACAAAAATGGACGAAATCGCGGATATCCTGTCGGCGGAAAGAGACGATGATATTTATCGTACCTACCGGGAAGATATTTACAAAAACATGATTTCGATCCGTAAAACGTACCGGGGCGGCATCGGCGTTCAAAACCGCAGTGATATCGAAACCGTGTTTGAAAAAGCAAGGGTTCTTGCCGTGATCAACGGATCTGCGGAGGACGCGCTGGAGAATCATCTTACAACCTACTATCGCGCGCTGGGGATCAGCACGGAGACGTACCAAAAATTTGCATCGTTTGGGGGTTCGGACAAACAGAAGGCGCTGAGACAAATTTATCATAAGAATTTTGCGGATACCGATGCGGTCTGCAAGACCTTTGAGACGGCAGTCAACCAAATCGCAGAAAGAAATGCATCGGGCGGAAACACATTGCCGTCCGGCGGATCGGGAGGATCGGGAGGCTCCGGTGTTTCCGGCGGCGGCAGAGGCTATGAGGACGGATATGCCATCCGTGAAGAGACGAACGATACACCAAAGCCGGACATCGCATTTGCAGACTGCGGCACCTCGCACTGGGCATATCCCTATGTCAATGAAATGAAGACAGACGGTATCATATCCGGCTATGACGATGGAAATTTTTATCCCGATCAACAGGTGAAACGCGAGGAATTTGTCAAAATGGCAGTGATGGCCTCCGGTCTGTATGATAAGGACGCTGCCTGTGATTTTGAGGATGTGCCGCAGGACGCATGGCATTATGGGTATATTGCCTCTGCGCATCACGCAAATGTGATAAACGGCGTGGGTGAAAAAACTTTCGGTGTCGGTCAGGAAATGAAAAGGGAAGATGTTGCAGTGATCCTATGCAGAATTTTAAATATGCTTCAAATATCGGAGGGAAACAGCGACGCTTTGACCAATAGCGGAAAAGATTTTACCGATAGTGCCGATATCGATGATTATGCCAAAGACAGCGTGGCGGTTTTGGCCGAAATGAAGATACTGCGCGGATTTGAGGACGGAAGTTTCAGACCGCAGGATTGTTTGACGAGAGCGGAGGCTGCGAAGATCCTATCGGTGGTTCGGGGGTACATTCGAAAATAATCGTAAAATCGCAGACGACGGAGTGACGAAGAGCAGGAAGGAGCATATGGAAACGATGAGATACAGATTGATTGCTTTGGTATTGGCAATGCTTATGGTCTGGCCCGGCATGTATGCCGCGGCAGAGACGGAAGAAGAAAACGCGGCTGCGCCGATTACAACCCGTGAATTTGAGGCGCTCGGCGCCCTGCATGTGCTGACGGATGATTTTTTGAGCATGAGCGCGGAAGACACGGTGAGCCGTGCCCGGTTTGTGGGGGCGCTTTCAAAGCTTGCCGGTTTGCCGGCGGAAAACCGAACGGAAAAACTTCCGTTTTCCGATGTAAATGCAACAACGCCGTATCATAATGATATTGTTTATTTTTACAAGGCAGGACTGATTAACGGCAACGAGGACAATACGTTTTCGCCCAACGATCCCATAACCTATGTGCAGGCTTTGAAAATGTCGATAGATCTTCTCGGATATAAGGAATATACCGCGGAACGCTACGGGGCCTATCCAATGGGATATCTCCTTGCGGCCAAGAACTTTGAACTGTCTGACGGACTGAGCGTAAGCGGCAGTGAAGAAGCTCTTACGGCTGTCGATGCCGTCACCCTTTTGTATCACTGCGCCATGACATGTGTTGCGGTTCCTAAAACCTTTGGCGGTGATGGGAAGACAACCTACCAGCCGGATTCGTCAAGATACCTCTTGTCAGAATACCGAAATATTTATTACGGCAAGGGTATTGTGACAGATAACGGTATTGTATCGTTATCAGACGACGAGTGCGGCGAAGGCAGAGCGCGCATTGATGATAAGGTGTATGAGCTCGAGAACGATATGGATCTCATGGATGCTATCGGATACAGGGTCGAGTTTTTCTATCTGTCAAAGGGTGGCGTCGATACGCTTTTGTGGATCTCAGAGGATAAAAACAACAAGGTATTAAGAATTAAAAGTGATGATCTTTCCACAGACGATCCGAGTTACGGCGCCGACACCATCGTTTATTATCAAAACGACCGAAAAAAAACGGCAAGGATTGATCGGTATGCGGATGTGATTTATAACTATGCGCTCTGCAATCAGTATGACGCTGACAGGATAAAGCCGAAGTCAGGCGATGTGAAGCTGATTGATAGCAATGATGACGGCGTTTACGAGGTGGTGGCGGTAAGCGAATTTCAAAATTTATTTGTTGCTGCGGTTTCGGCGGAGAGGAACACGGTTTCCGGCAAGTACGGCGATGCGCTGGTGCTGGATGATTATCAAACGGTTCGGATTTTAAAAAACGGCGTGACAGTCACAAGAGACGAGATCCAAAAGGATACGGTGATTTCGTATATCGAAAGTCCGGATAAAAAATTTTTGTATATCTATGTCAATGCACCTCGCAGCATAGAAAAGCTGACGACCGTATCAGAGGACGGAGGAAAAACATATTACACGTTTGAAAGCGGAAAATATCGGTTGGCAGACAGCCTGAAGCGGCTGATGGAAAACGGAACGTATCATATTCCATCGGTGCAGCTGGGAAACCGATATCAATACTGCCTGGACATGGCCGGGGAAATTGCCGCGATAGAGCTTGATAACGAGGCGTTGCAATACGCGTTTTTGGTTGACGGAGCAAAAGAGGACGCGGCGTTTGCAAGCAGCGGCTGTGCGCGGTTTAAACTGGTGCTCAAAGACGGGTCTGTGGTTACGGCCGTGACGGCGGATAAAATCTCTTTTAACGGCGCCAAAGGCATGAAAGGCGCCGATGTGCTTGATGCGGCGGTTTTAAACGGCGAAATTGTGCAGCAGGTTGTCAGGGTCGCGTTTAACGGAGACGGAAATATCAAGGAATTTGAGCTTGCCTCGGATGTGGCGGAGTCCTCGGAATACGGCTATGACAAGCGGAAGTTTACATGCGATTACGTGAACCAAAAGGCGGTGTATAACACCGACAATTGCTATATCTTCAGCAACAAGTACCTGGTAAACGGTGAAACGGTTTGCTTTGTAAAATATCAGAACAAAAACGGAAGCGCCGACTACGGTGTGATTCCGTACACGACCTTCAGCAACGGCTCGGAATATGATATTAAGCTGTATGATTGTGATGAGTATCTGACTGCCGCTGCGATGAGTGTGGTCAAAGACGGAATGGGCTATCAGGAAACATATATTCTTGTTGACAGCGTATCCTCCGTTTTGGATCAGGATAAAAACACCTGCCTTCAGCTGGATGGACTTGCATATGGTAAGAACGTGAAATATACGGCAGATGATGACGGGACAATCCCCGGTGAGATAAAGCGCGGGGATATTGTGCAGATATCGGTCGGGCTGATTAACAACAGGATCGAGAAACTGCGGAAGGTGTGCAGCCTGCGTGACCGCCCGGAGCCATTTGTCAACGGAAAACCCGGAAATATCCTCTGTGAAATTTTTGGCTATTTGTATTCAAACAGCGGACGCAACATTGTTACGCTGAATCCGGACGGTTCGCCGTACGGAAAGCTGATTGCAACGTCCACTTCGAACGGTACGCCGGGGATTTCGGTCTATGACTGTAAGAGGGATACGGTCTCGGTTGGAAACCTCCATGACCTGTATCCGAACAATGGACCGGAAAGCAACGGTGCGCTGCATATTACGGATGACAGCGTGATGGTTTTTGTCTACCGACGTTATAATTGGGTAAAGGATATTGTCGTTGTGTATTATTAAACCAAAGCAAAGTTTAGCACGATTTTTCCTGCGGTAAGAGATGCTAAATGATGATATGGAGCCGAAGCAGGCGGCAGAATGGAGATGAACGATGAGAAGAACGAGCAATTATACAAGAATGTTGTTGTCGGTCGTTTGTTTGATACTTTGCATGAGTATCCATGCATACGGGAGTGATACGGTCGTTTTCTTTCAGGATTTTTCAGGCGTTTCCGATCAATATCTCTCCTCGGATATGATTCCGGAATCAAAATCCGGCTTTTCGGCCGAAATCAAGGATGAGGCGCTTGTGCTCAAATCCGATTCCATGTGTTATTATCGAGTGGATGATGCAGAAAATTTGAACGGAGAAACCAACGCGCACGGAATGACGCTTCAATGCATTCCGGGCGTAGTTGTGACCGCGCTTGAATCTCCGATCACGGTCGGCGGCAGAGAATATGATTACAGAGGGCCGGGCAACGCTGCAATACATATTGCAGAAATCGGCGGAAAAAATGCCTTGATGCAGTCAACGTATGTGAATCTGCCGGCGGGAGCCGATCCCGGGTCTGTCACAAACTATACGCTGAGAACCAACGCTGCAAGACTTGTGGCGGACAAGAATCAGTTTTTGGACACAGACAACGATATGATGCTTGCACTGGAATATTATACCGAGGATATTGACGGCAACTGGTGCAAAGTCACCTATCCCGGAAAGGATGGGTCTAAAAAAACCGTCATGGCCTATGACGCTGAGAAAATAAAAAAAGACGGGGCGGGTCAGTGGAATAGAATCGCGGTAGCGCTCCCCGACGCCGATTTCAGCCGATATATCAGAGAAGAGTCGGGCTATGAACATAGCATCTTATTGGAAACGCGCGAGCAGAGAGAAAACTATTTTCACGCGGTCACCTTATACAAAAACGGGGAATCCGAGATCAAAGATGCTGCGATTTATAATATTGTACAGACAAAGATGCCGGATGGCGGAATGTACGGAGACGCAAAAGTGTCTTATGACTTAAAGTTCCCTGGCGGCGAAAAGCTCACGGATACTTGCGATTACAATCGCGGACAAAATGTGATGTCGGTCAACCTGTTAGATGCCGATCAGGCAGAGATGGCGTCTATCTTGTATGAAATGACTGATGGCGTTGCCAAAATATACGCAGTCTCCGACACGGAAAAGGTGAAGGTCTACGAGGGCGATGTGATGGATAAGACCCTTCGGTATACCGTAGCCATCAGCATCACGGATAAAACATATACGCTTGCCATTGATGAAGGAGACGAACGAAAGGGCGAGACCGAAAACCCCGTTGCACTCAAAAACCGGGAGGGCAGCTCGGAGATCGGCATCGTTCGCTTTATCAATGCAAAGCATAACCCTTATTCCTGTGCGTTGCTTTCTGTGTTTGACAACATTGAAGTTTCGGTCAGCGAGAACGAGGGCTACCGCAATTGCATGGAGGACGCGGACCATATAGCGCTTGCGGTTACGCCGGGCAGCGCAGTGATGAATGATTTCGATTTGCCGACCTTGGGCAGTCTTCACGCAAGTGAGATTGCCTGGAGAAGCTCGGACGAGAGCGCGATTGAAATTGTCAATCAAGGAACAGAAGCATTTGCGAGGGTAAAACAGGCGGACAGTCCCAAGGCGGTTTCGCTGTACGCAACGGTTACAAACAACGGATTTTCAACGGAAAAGAAGTTTGATTTTACCGTAAGGGCGATAACGGACGCCTATTTGCAACGCGGAAAGGCGGAGATCAGGACAGAGACGGACGGGAGCGTCACGGCAAAAATCAGCTTAAAAAATCCGGGCACCACAGGGGCGACGGCGATTACCTTTGCCGTCATGTCCGTTGACAGCCGTACGGGGGATATTTGCAATCAAAAGTTTGACGTAAAGACCGAGATCCCGAAGTACGGAACCCTTGCCTTTGAAGTTACGGGACTGCAAAAAAACGGCGGCGATGAGATCGTGTACTACCTGTGGGATGAAAACGATGTATCGCTCATCAATCATGCGCCGACGGATCTTTCCGGGTTCCGGACAGAAAACAGAGTCAGAGGCGCCAAGCTCTTGTGGGATGAAAGCCATGACGACTATAATGCGATTGACTATTATGCGGTATATCGGGACGATGTGCTGATTGCAAAGTGCGGCGATACCGAATACATTGACACAGAGGCCGTACGCGGCAAAACGTACCGTTATACGGTAATCCCTGTCGATACCAACGAAAACTGCGGCGCGGCAGCGAGCGGTGAGGGAGAAAAAATCGACATGCCGTATTACCTTGCGCCGATCGGAAACGATGAAGCAAGCATCAACCGAAACGGAAACGGAATCTATATGGCATATCGCGATGACACGGCAAGAGCGGCCTATACCGAGTATGCCGAGGTAACGGATGCTGATCGCAACATCGTTCCCTGCCGCTATGTTCCAAATGGAAAGTACATCGGATTTTATACCGATAAAAACATTGTCAAGGAAAGAAGTAAGGTCGCTGTAAAGATCACCTATCTCGATACCAGAGGAAAATTGATTTTCAAATATAACACGGTGATTCCGAGCGGCCGGGAAGATAGCGCTGCATATGCGGAAAAGGAGATTGCCTGTGGTGAAATGACAAACACGAATACGTGGAAAGAGCTTGTCGTAGAGATCGAGGACGCACAGTTTAGAGAATCACTCTTCCTGACGGCATCGGATTTTGCCTTGCAGACGACCGGCGGCAGCGGCGTTTATGTCAGAAAGGTAGAACTTGCGGAACTGGATGTTTATTGATTGACTGACGGCATCGGATTTCAGATCAAAAGGAGCAATGGCGGGGTATGAAGCGGATTACCCCGCCATTGTTGACAATTTGTCCATTTTTTATCGAAACTTTGCGATTTTGTCCATTGAAAATCGGTGTGATCTCGTTTATAATAGCGAAAAGTGAAAGTCTGCCCCCAAATTTTGGTTGAGAGGGAATCAAACCCGTTTGTCTCCAATGCCATATTGAATCTCGTTTTGCGGACGGATTTTTGCTAAGGTTGATTTGCTAAGAGGAAAGGAATGACAGAGATGAAAAATATACATGTAATACCGCATTCGCACTGGGACAGAGAATGGTATATGCCGTTTGAATATCACAGGGCGCGGCTGATTGAACTGATCGATAACTGTATGGAGCTTTTTGAAAAGGACGAAAATTACAAAAGCTTCCACCTTGACGGACACACCGTTTTGGTGGAGGATTATCTGGAGATTAAACCTGAAAACGAGGAAAAAATCAAAAAAAACGTTGCAGACGGCAAGTTTGCGGTCGGGCCCTGGTATGTGCTGCAAGACGAATTTTTGACAAGCAGTGAGGCAAATGTCCGAAACCTCCTGATCGGTATGTCGATTGCAAAAAAACTGGGAAAGGTGACAAAAATCGGCTACTTCCCGGATTCGTTCGGAAACGCGGGGCAGATGCCGCAGATTTTAAAGCAGGCCGGGATGAAAGCCATCGCGTTTGGCCGGGGTGTAAAGCCAACAGGGATGAACAACGCCGTCTCGGACGGGTACACGTCAACCTTTTCGGAGATGTACTGGCAGTCCCCGGACGGGAGTGCACTGCCGGCAATTTTGTTTGCCAACTGGTACCATAACGGGATGGAAATCCCGGAGGACGGAGACACCGCGTATTGGGAACCCAGAATTTTGGCGGTAGAAAAATATGCGTCCACCGGCGAACTGCTCTTTTTAAACGGTTGCGATCATCAGCCGGTTCAAATGAATCTGAGCAAGGCGCTTGCCGCGGCGAGAGAGAATTTTGGGGAATACAACTTTATCCATTCCAACTTTGAAAGCTATGCGGACGCTTTGATAAAAGCACTGCCTGAAAACATCACGACGGTAAAGGGTGAATTGACGGGGCAGGACACCGATGGCTGGTGGAATTTGGTGAACACCTGTTCTTCGCATGTTGATTTAAAGGTCATGAATAAAAAGTGCGAAATCCTGCTTGAAAATATTGCGGAGCCGCTGGCCGTTATTGCTGCAAAGCTTGGGAAAACATATCCGAGAGAAATGCTGACCTACGCCTGGAAAACACTGATGAAAAATCATCCCCATGACAGTATCTGCGGCTGCAGCTGCGATGCGGTCAACGATGAAATGCACACAAGATTTGCAAAGAGCAGGCAGGCGGCCGAAACCGTTGTCAGCGACAGTCTTTTGTATATCGGATCGCATATCGGAAGAGGGGCGTTTAACGAAAACGACATTGTTTTTGCAGTCATCAATACGCTTGGCAAAAAGAGGAGCGGCATCGTATCGGCGGACATTGATATCCGAAGAATATACGGCTCAGAAAAGCTGCGCAGTGCAGCTGCGGAGATTGCAGATTCGCTCTATACCGGTGAATTTGAAATTGTGGACGAAAACGGAAATGTTCTGCCTTGTATGACGCAAAAAGACGATCTTCGGTTTGGATATGACTTACCGAAGGATCGGTTCCGTCAGCCGTACATGGCAGAAACCGCCTCGGTTTTATTTGAATCGGGTGAAATTCCGCCGATGGGGTACGCTGTGTATGCACTCAGAAAGAAGAAGGATGCTGCCAAGACAGAAAGTCTGGTAAGCGCCCCGTATACGATGGAAAACGAGTATATCAAGGCGGAAATCTGCGCAGACGGTACGCTGGATGTGACGGATAAGAGAACAAAAAAACGGTTTACCGGCCTTTTGCGGCTTGAAGATGCCGGCGATATCGGCACGGAATATACGTTTATCCCGGCAAAGGGGGATCAGCCGATTTTATCGGGAGGTACCCCGGCAAAGATTGCGCTGGTAAAAGACGAGGCGTTTTTGGCAGAGTATAAAATCACGGTGGAGATCACCGTTCCCAAAAGCGCTGATGCGCATAGCTACGAAGAAAAACGCCTGTTTATCTGCGGCGCAGAGCGGAGCGGCGGCAGAGGAGACGAGACGGTCACGATTCCGGTCACCTATTTTGTGTCACTGGCAAAGGGCGGAAAAAGAATCGATGTCAGATGCGAGTTTGAAAACACCGCCAAGGATCATCGGCTGCGCGTCCTCTTCCCCACGGGACTGACGTGTACCAAGCACAAGGCGGAGAGCGTTTTTGAGGCCGCGCTGCGAGACAATAAGCATAAGCCGACCTGGACCTATCCGAGCGGATGCGAGCATCAGCAGGGGTTTGTGATGATGAGGGACGATGCAGCCGGGTTATCCGTTGCCAACATCGGTCTTTATGAATACGAAATTCTGGAAGATAACACCATTGCCGTTACCTTGGTTCGCGCGGTGTCGGAACTGGGCGACTGGGGCGTGTTCCCGACCGAGCTTTCCCAGATACAGAAAAAGCTGTCGCTTGCGTTTTCGATTATCCCGTTTGAAGAGGAGGCGGAAGTTTATGACGAGGCGGCGGCATTCCAATGCCCGCTCGTGGTTACCCGCTTGGAAAAGGATGGCGACTCGGCATATCATAACAACGAATTGCGGTGGAGCGGGGATTCTTTAAAGCTTACCGCGCTGAAAAAGGCGCAGGAAAGCGATGATATTGTGATGCGCTGGGTTAATCTTTCGGACAAGGCGCAGACGCTGAGCGTTGAAAAGTCCGACTGGATCAAAAATTTATATCGGTCTGACATTATCGAGGAAAAGAGAGAGCGCCTGGCGGAGGAGAACGGCCGCTGGATTACGGAGATAAAACCGTATGAAATCGCCACATTCATACAGGAGTAATAGGAGTTTGCCCAAAAGGGGAAAATTTGTGGAAAAACACAGCATCAACCATAGGAGAACATAAAATGGATTATATGCAGTATGTTAATATTAAACAGGGCACCAAATCATCGCGGCGGTTTTCACGCGGAAACACACTGCCCCTCGTTCAGCGTCCGTTCGGATTTGCGGCTTTTGCGCCGCAGACAGATGCAAGCCGCGGCCCGTGGTTTTATCACCCGGACGACAGAAGCTTTGAGGGGGTGCGCCTTACGCACCAGCCAAGCCCTTGGATTTCGGAGCATGGGGCAATCGTGATTCAGCCGCAGAGCGAGATTCCGTATATGGCGGAGGAAAGCCGCTGGTCGGGATTTGTCAAGGATAAAACCGTGCTTATGCCGCATTATCTAAGCTATGACCTGACAAGACCGAAGGCAAAACTGGAGCTGACGCCGACAGAGTATGGGGCGTGTGTCCGGCTTGCGTTTTACAGCGACTTTGATCATTATATTTCTGTTTTACCCGTGCAGGGCATGTGCCGCTATGCATTTAACGCAAAGACGGGCAGATTGTATTGCGATACGGATTGCGGCGAAACATCGGGCAGATACGATAAGGGTAGGGCAAAAACCTATTTTGTGTTTGACTTTGGAGACGGCGTGATTGACCCCGAAAAGACGATGGTTGAAAATGCCGCCGGGAAGAAAGCCGGTCTGTCGGTACAGGGAGAGAACACGGCGATTCACCTGTATGTCAATAAAAACAAGCTGACCTTTTCGATGGCAAGCTCCTATATCAGCTATGAACAGGCAGAGCGGAACCTTACACGCGACCGTACCTATGATGACTTTGACAGTTTAAAGAATGAAAACTTTGCCGTGTGGAACCGTGTTTTATCGAGGATTCCGATCAAGGCGGACGAAACGGTGATGAAAACCTTTTACAGCTGCATGTATCGGGCGTTTTTGTTTCCGCACAAGGCTTATGAAATGGATGAAAACAATCAGCCGATTCATTACGCGCCGTCCTGCGACAGTGTAAAAAATGGGTATCGTTACACCGATAACGGCTTTTGGGATACGTACCGAACGGTTTATTCGCTGTTTTCCATCATTGCAAAAGACGAGTATAAAGAGATGCTTGCCGGGTTCATTCAAGACTACATCGACGGCGGCTGGCTGCCGCGATGGACGGCAATGAATGCCCAAAACTGTATGCCGAGTACCATGATTGACGCGGTAATTGCCGAGGCGGCGGTTTGCGGACTGATTTCGGATGATTTACTGCGCGTTGCCTTTTCGGGCATGGAAAAACATGCCAATATACCGTCGCAAAATCCTGCGTACGGTCGGGAGGGCTGTGAATATTACACCAAAATGGGGTATGTGCCGAGCGATAAGTATCAAGAAAGCGTTAACCTCACTTTGGATTCCGCGTACTGTGATGATTGCCTGGCCGTGGTTGCCGATATTCTTGGTGAAAAGGAAAAAGCAGAGGTTTACCGCAAGCGGTCAAAAAATTATCAAAACATCTTCGATAAGGAAACCGGCTTTATGCGCGGAAAGCGGACGGACGGAAGTTTTGAACCCGATTTTGATCCGATCATGTGGGGCAGAGATTATACCGAGGCAGCCGCCTGGCAGACAACGTTTGCCGTGCAGCATGATCTCGACGGCCTGGCAGAACTTTACGGAGGCAAGGATAAACTGATTCAAAAGCTGGATGACCTGTTTGTCGCTTCGCAGGATTATCGGGTTGGCGGCTATCAGCGTGAAATTCATGAAATGACCGAGTTTGCCGACGGAAAATGGGGGCAGTGCGCCATTTCCAATCAGCCAAGCTTTCATCTTCCGTTTATATACGCATATTTCGGTGAAACCGAAAAGACCAACGAATGGGTGTCAAAATTGTGCCGCGAGGGCTTTTCTGCCGATGATGACGGATTTCCCGGTGACGAGGACAACGGAACGATGGCTGCGTGGTATATTTTTGCAGCGATCGGTATCTATCCGCTGTGTCCCGGAAAGGCGGAATATGTAAAGTTTCGCGGACTGGCGGATGAAGTCTACCTATAAAAAACAAAAAAAACGATGGCAGCAATGACAGATGCAATCATGCTATTTTATAGCGTGTGATGCAGCGTCATTGCTGCCATTTTGTTTTTATATACTCCTCATTTTCAGGCAGAGGGTATATTACGTCAAAAGCCTTCATGCATGCTTTAAAATCGGTCGGATGAAAGAGAGAAAACGGTTGATTTGCGCAAGCGGTTATGGTATACTAAAAACAGTGAAAAGATCGGTTTTGCGGAGGGGCAGAGAGGGGCTGCGCCTTGCGGTTATGGGGGTGAGAATGATGTGGAGGAAGTTAAAACTGCTGTCCGGAAGTTACTCCTTTAAAATTGTGATTTCCTATTGGCTGATCGGGTTTTTGCCCTTTTTGTTAATCAGTAATATCATATTTCATTATTTTACCGTCTATGTGCAGACCAGTTCGATTGAAACACTGCGGGAAACGCACGCCAGGGTTGACGAGATCATTTCGGACAATATCGAATCCGTGTCGAACGTTTTGGATTCTGCCCAAAACTATAATATGTTCGGCCGGATTGACACACTGCTGTCTGAGATGACAGAACCCGACAGTATGAACCGCCTGTCCGTGGTAATGAATATTTTTCTGCAATCCAGTATGAGCGTTGAGAATGTGATTGCCGTCAACCGTGACGAAGAGTGGATGCACGTTTCAAGATATAAAAAGTATCGCTCCGGCTATTATGATTTTGAGGGAAAGGGGCTCATTAACCCCAATATGGATGAACGGGTTTATATGATCCCAAGGCATCATTCACAGGCGTATTTTTCCAATGCAAACTCCTATGTTGTCAGTATGATAAAAAATTTTACGGACAGTGACGGCGCATATGTCGGCAGCATCATGATTGATATCAATCTGTCCTATTTTCAGGACATGCTGCAGAGCAATCCCAAAGCGGGATATTTTGCGCTGACCGATTCGGAGCACTATTGTATTTTATCCAATGATATCTGGAATGTGGATAACGAGATTCAAACCGAGGGCATTGCCGCCTATCCCGTGGATTTTGATTTTAATAACAATCTTCCGAAGAGCAGCAGCTTTTTTATCGAGTCGGACATCAACGGCGTTTGGAGAGCCTATACCTACATAGAAAAGGATGTGCTGACATCCAACATCAATGAAATCCGAAGGGCGTTTGTCACCTTGGTCGTGGTGATTACCTTAATGCTTTTGCTGATTTCGCTCTGGTATACGCACCGTTTGACGGCGCCGGTCAGCAGAATTGTCTCGCAGCTGAAAATTGTGCAGAGCGGCAACCTTGATATCTGTCTGGCAGATGAAAGGGTGACGGAATTTTCGCAGATTATTTCGGGCATTAACGAGATGATTCAAAAACTGAAGATACACATCGACCAGACATACTGTGCACGGATGAAACAAAAAGAGGCGGAACTCAACGTCTTAAAGATGCAGATCAATCCGCACGTTTTGTATAACATGCTTGAAATCATCAATATGACGGCCATTGAACAGGACGACTATAAGGTCAGCGATATGATTACATCGCTTGGTGCGCAGTTTAAATACATGTTGTCAAACGATAGAGATTTTGTGACACTAAGAGAAGAAATTGAGATTTTAAATTATTACTTCCTGTTTATCAAAATGCGCTATGATAACAAGATCAGGCTGAATGTAAGGGCAAAAGACAGCCTGATGGATTTTACCGTGATGAAGTTTATCTTGCAGCCGCTGGTGGAAAATTCGGTCAAGCACGGCTATGACAACAGTGCGGTGCCGCCGCAGGTGATGGATATCAACGTAAATATCATGCACCAGGGTGAGGAATATCTGCTGGTCGATGTCTTTGATAACGGAAAGGGAATGGAAAAGGAACAGTTGGAAACGCTGCGGCAGCGTGTTTGCAGTGCGCAGGACAGCGATACCAAGGATTCAATCGGTTTGAAAAACGTGTGCAGCAGACTGCACTTCTTCTATGGAGAAGCATTTGCGGCAGAAATAAACAGTTTGCCGGGACTTGGTACGGAAGTTTTACTGAAAATACCGCTTGGCACGGTGAGAGAGGAGGCAGAAGATGAACAAAATTAAGATTGCGATTGCCGATGACGAAACGATTATTATAAACGGCTTGTGTAAAATCTTAAAAGAGCTTGACGATGTTGCTGCGGTTTGCGGTACCGCAACCGACGGCATACAGCTGAAAAAGCTGGTTGAGCGCGAGCGGCCCGATATCGTGATTACCGATATTTGTATGCCGCAGTCATCGGGGCTGGACGTAATCCGTCAAATTCAGTCGCTGCGCTCCCGGCCGGAGATTATCATTATCAGCGGATATAAGAATTTTGAGTATGCGCAAAGCGCCATGAAATACGGCGTGACGGAATATCTATTAAAGCCGATCAACCGCAAAGAGCTTTTGGAAATTGTTCGGCGGATGTGTGAAAAAATTGCAAAGACAAAAACCTTTGTAAAAAATCCTTTTGCCGGGACTGAGCGGCAGCAGGATAATGAAAATTATTATCAGGTTTTGATCGGCCGGTGCGAATCGGTGCAGGACTCTGCCCGATTGGAAAAGCTGATTACGGATACGCTGCCGGAGGGGTGTCACTATTTTAAATATTACCTGGATTTATGCGTGGTGTTTTCGTTTGCCTCGGAAAAAGAGGCGGATCGGTCGGCGCTTTGCTATGCGGAATCTCTTTTAAAAAATGTGAGCACCGACTATGCAATCGGCGATGTGTATCAAGGGTTTAACGGGATTTCGCAGTCGTATGCATCGGCGGTCAAAAAGCGTGAGATATCGTTTTTCTTTCATGAGAATAAGGTGATTGCAAATGCCGATATCGGTTTTTGTCCGAAACCGGGCGATAACCTAAACGATGTGCTCGATGCTCTGTGTGCTCATATTCGCGATGAGGATTACGCAGCTGCGGTTGCGGAGCTTGACCGGCTGGAGGAGGTCATTATCGGCGCCAGCGGAGGGGTGCGCGATATTGCCATTATCCACTTTTATTCTGCGGCAGACAAAATCCGATCAATGATTTTTGAGCCGTCTCTGCAAGAGCTTTACTCCCCGGACAATATTTTGGCGTTTGTCAAAAAGTGCCGCAAATTTCAGCAGGTGAAAGAGTTTTTAAAGAAAATGATTGCAGACACGATGGAGCAGATCGGCAGCAGAAAAGAATCGCAAATCAATGTTGAAATCAAGATGGTTACGGATTATATCAAAGCGCATTATGATGAAAATATCACGCTGGAATCCATGGCAAGCCTGGTTCATAAAAACGCGTACTATTTCAGCGTGTTTTTCAAAAAATATACCAATGAAAACTTTAAGGATTATGTGATACGCGTGCGGATGGAAAAAGCACTGGAGGAACTGAATAAGACCGGCAAAACCATCAATACGATTGCCCTGGAGGCAGGATTTACGGATCCGCATTATTTTAGTAAGGTTTTTAAAAAATACTACGGCTTTACGGCCAGCAGTGTGCGGAAAAATGCGCATAGCTGACCTTGCATCATGAAAAAAGAGAAACGGCACAAAAACCGTTTCTCTTTTTTGCATGTGTTTTGCGATATCGGCATTTACCAGATTAAAAAATCCGAGCCGCGCAGCTTGAGCAGCGCCTCTGTGTAAAAGAAGTCGCCGTAGATGATCGGGATATGAACGCCCTTCATCTGTGCCTCTTTTTTGGGATATGCCTCGGTTCCCATCAGTACCAGGGAATCCGTGTCGGGACTGTAATCACAAAAGTGCTGATCCGCTGCTTTTAAAAGGTTCAAGGCGCCGGCAAGATAAGCGGCTGCCTCGCAATCATCGGTATGCCGTGCGATTTCGATCATGCCGCAGGCGGCGCACACACCGGCCGTACTGTCATAGTAGACCTTGTCGGGCGTTTGCCCAAAATCGCAGAGGGGTTTAAAATCCGTTGCCGCTGCGTGTGCGATAAAATAGTTTGCGGTTTTTTTGGCGGCGCTAAGATAGGCTTCCTTTCCGGTGTGGATATAAGAGAGCGCCATGCCGTAGATCGCCCAGGCAAGACCTCTTGACCAGCAGCCTGCCGCACTGAATCCCTGATCGTATCCAAGATCTGTATAGAATTTGATCGGCTGTCCGTTCTCGGTGTCATGAACCACGATGTGATTGACGGCGCCGTCCTCGCGGATATGATCGCGCAGCGCCATGTCCGCATGTGCCATTGCAATCCGCTTGAATCTGGGATCGCCGATCTCGCCGGAAGCCCAGTACAGAAGAGGAAGGTTCATCATACTGTCGATAATCGACCAGCCCTCTGCAAAATCCATATTCCATGCCCGGATAAATCCTCCGTCAATATTATAACGGGAGACCAGTGCGGCCGCCATAAAAAGGTTGATGTTTTTGGCGTCGGAATCTCCGGTCAGCCGAAAATGAGCGCCGTTTACGATGTGCGACATAAATCCGACATCGTGGTACAGATATTCATATTCCTTAAGACCGCGATTGACGTACTCAGAGGAATGAATCGCCGCCTTTTTGTAGCTCTCATCGCCGGTTCCCGTATATAAGAGCCACATAAGACCGCCCCAAAATCCGTTGGTCCACATGTAAGGCTCGTTCTTGCGATCGTCATGTACGCCGTCTGCGGAGGTATACGGGATTTTGTCATAAGACCGCACGGCGACCTTCTTCATTTTGGCATCGACTTTTTCCCATACCTCGGATAGCCACTTGGTATCTTGTGTTGAAAGTTGTATCATGCTATGCCTCCGGTTTTATTTTTTTGCGTCCTCAACATTTTTGAGATAGCGTTCATAGGCGGCCTGTCTTACCTTCACAACGTCCTCAAGCCCCATGCTCTTTAACGTTTTCTGATAGTTGTCATAGTTGTCAAAGCTTTCGCGGCCGGTGATAAATTTATTTATCATTTCATTATTGTAGCTGTCTACTTCATTAAATGTCGTAATGGCGGTATTTAATTCTTCATCATTAAACTTTAAAACAGGAACCGTTCTTGTGGTGTCGCAGTCTTTCCATACGTTAATCGCAGCTTTTTGTGCCGGCAGCATAAACTGATCAAAGTAGTCCATGCTCTGTACCATCGGATAGGCGGTTGCCACGGTGTACTGCGCCAGCATCTCGGACATTGACTTTCCGGGCGTATTGGTAATCAGATCGGTGTAGGTCGGAGTACCGTTTACCATGGTGTAAGACTCGTTTTCTACGCCAAAACTCAGCAGGGTGCCGCCTTCTTCGCTATATGCATAGTCGGCAAACTTGACCGCAGCTACCGGATTTTTGCAGTTATTTGTAACGGAAAGCCCGAAACGGCCGGAAAGAGGAGTGGCGTACTCTAGGTTTGTAGAATATTTTTTCCCGTTTGACATGGCCAGCCAAGGAAGTGCAGAAATCTTAAATTCCGGGTCGAGCGGCTGCATCAGCGTACTAATCCGCGCAAGTCCGCCGCCGGCAAAACCATACCACATTGCCGCCTGACCGTTTGAAATCTTGGTGTCAAACTGGTTGCGCTCGGTGATGGCATAGTCGGGATCCAGCAGTCCCTCATTGTAGAGCTTGTTTAAGTATTGCAGCATTTCTTTATATTCCGGCTGCAGCCATCCGGATTGCAGCGTGTTATTGTCGTCAATGTAGAAGGTAGAGATGCCCCACCAAGATGAAACTAACGGCAGTGCGTTGCCGTTTTCCATGATGAACGGAACTTCGTCGGCAACGCCGTTTCCGTTCATATCACTGTTTTTGATGGTCTTTAATACGCTGTATAACTCATCAACGTTTGTAGGCATTTTAAGATTGAGTTTATCCAACCAATCCTGACGAATCATAAATCCGCTAAAGACGCGAAGCTCCGGATCGTTTCTTAAAAATTGGAAGGAGTAGAGGAATCCGTCAGCGTCTACGGCCTGTGCGTGCAGCTCCGGATCTTGTTTTAAAATGTTGACGTAGTTTGGTGCGTACTTTCCCATCAAGTCATCCAGACGCAGAATTTGTCCATCGTTATACGCCTTCTTTTCCTGACCGTCACTCCATGTGTTGATGAAAATATCCGGCAGGTTGTTGGAGGCCAGCAGCAGATTCATTTTTTCTGTGGTTACGTGCTGAAAAACTGGCTTTATGTTCGTGCGTTTTTCATATTCTTCAAAAAGCGGGATTTCGTTGTAGGAGCTTTTCCCCACAGGAGCCGGAGAAGACAGGGCAATGGATAATTCGGAATGGTTGCTCTCAATCGGCAGTGTGATTTCTTCCGGCGCGGCGGTATTTACGTTAAGCGGCGTGGTAACTTCGCCGGCGTTTTGCCCGGTTTTTGCGCCGTTGCCGACACAGCCGCTGAGCAAGGCCAGTGACAGAATGCCGGTCATAATTGTTATCGGTGTCTTTTTTCGCATATGGATACCCTCCTGAAATTTGGTTTTATATGTTTATTTGATTATTTTTATAAGGGTTGGATTATTCCTTGACGGCGCCGACCATAACGCCCTGCACAAAATATTTTTGCAAAAACGGGTAAATACAGAGAATCGGCACGGTGGACACCACGATAGTTGCGTATTTAATGGCCTCTGATATCTGTACCTGTTCAATCCCGTTGTTTGCATTACTGTTTATCATGGAGTTGGTTTCGTTCAGAATCAAAATCTCGCGCAGGAAAAGCTGCAGCGGATATTTATCGCGGTCGGTCAAAAAGATCATTGCGTTAAACCAGCTGTTCCACAGACCCACGGCATAGTACAGGGTGATCACGGCAAAAACGGACAGGCAGAGCGGGAACACAATCGAAAACAGTACCCGGATATGACTGGCGCCGTCAATTCTTGCCAATTCCTCCAGTGAAACGGGAATCGAGGCCATATAGGTGCGCATGATGATAACGTTGTACGCGCTGATTGCCACCGGCAAAACCTGCGACATTCTCGTGTTTAACAGGCCAAGACCCTGAATGTTTAAATAAGAGGGAATCAGCCCTACACTGATGAACATGGTTAAAATCAGTATGATGTTAAAAAAGTTGCGCAGCGGAAACTTCTTGCGGGACAAAACGTATGCTGCCATCAGGGTTAAAACATCGCCTAAAACCGTACCGGTCACAACATAAAGGATCGTATTGATATAGCCGGTGATGATGTCGGGATTTTCAAGTACGGAAGTATAGGCGTCGGTGTGAAATCCGAGGGGTCTAAGCAAAAGACCGCTGTGCTTCATTAACGCGCTCGGAGACGACATGGACGCCATCACTACGTAAATCATGGGATATAAGCAGATAAATGCAACGGCCAATAAAAATATCAGATTGCAAACATCAAAAATATTTGCACCAAGACTTTGTTTGCGTGTTTTCATAAAATCACTTCACCTTTATTTCCTTTCCATTTTGAGTTGCAAAAAACGATTACCACAGGGTGGTTTCGTTCACCTTGCCGCAGATGTAGTTGGTACTTACCAGTAAAATCACGTTGATGACGGTGTTAAACAGGCCAACCGCTGTCGAGTAGCCGTAGTTCGGCGCCGCCCCGAATGAGATGCGGTATACATAAGAGGAAATAATATCCGCCTTTTCAAGCACCATATCGTTATACATCAGAATGATTTTTTCGTACCCCAGCGACATAATGTTACCGGTTTTCATAATAAATAAAATGACAATCGTCGGCATAATGCCGGGCAGCGTAACATGAATCAGCTGCCGGAACCGTCCGGCGCCGTCAATGGCGGCCGCTTCATATAAATCGGCGCTGACGCCGGCAATGGCGGCCAGATAAATAATGGAGGACCAGCCGACCTCCTGCCAGATGTCCGACATGATATAAATCGGTGTAAACCAGTTCGGCTCGGCCATAAAGGCAATGCGCTCACCGCCGCAGAGGGCGATGATATCATTGATAACGCCGTCCCGCTGTACAAAGTCCAGAACCAGACCGACTGCAACCACCAGAGAGATAAAGTGCGGCATATAGCTTACCGTCTGAATGACCTTTTTTGTTTTATTCAGGCGCAGCTCGTTGAGCGAGAGCGCAAAAATAATCGGAGCCGGGAAGGAAAAAATCAGAGACGATACGCTGATCCGAATTGTATTGATGAGCGTCCTTGCAAAGTTGGGGCTGGAAAAGAAGTTGCGAAAATGGGTAAAGCCGACCCAATTGCTGCCCCAGATGCCCTTTCCCGGTGCGTAATCCTTAAACGCGATCACCAGTCCAAGCATTGGCTTGTAGTAAAAAACGATGTAATACACGAGCACCGGCAGAAAAATCAGATATAACTCGTAGTTCTTTTTCAGTGCCCGAACCGCACGGGAGGTGACGGAATCGCTCTCCGACGCGCGAAGTGATGTTGATGGGTTTTGCTTTTTTATCATTGTTTTTCTTGTATGATATATTTTGTCCTAAATATATCAATACTCTCCTTT
>OLOI01000541.1_pt1 | contig 37521 bp, 33 predicted proteins | sample 1672131 | NCBI WGS metagenome assembly OLOI01 (sample SAMEA3136651, study PRJEB25190) | human gut metagenome
CAATGGCGGAACAGGGGACGGCGATCAAATCAAAATGAAATTTTTCGCAAAATAGCGTTTATCGATATGCTCAAAGGATTGCAGCACGAAAGTGCCGCAATCCTTTTTCGTTATAGTCTGACGGGAACGTTCTCGCCGTGCAGGTACCGCTTTAAGTCCATAATTTCAATCTCGCGGAAGTGAAAGAGCGATGCGGCAAGCGCGGCGTCCGCCTTTCCTTCGGTTAAGGCGTCCTTAAAATGTTCCATATTGCCGGCGCCGCCGGAGGCAATGACCGGCACCGAAACGCTCTCTGAAATCGTGCGTGTGAGGGCAAGGTCATAGCCTGCCTTGGTGCCGTCACAGTCCATCGAGGTCAGCAGAATCTCGCCGGCGCCCAAAGCGTCCGCCTGCTTTGCCCATGCAACCGCGTCCAGCCCGGTGTCGATGCGGCCGCCGTTGCGGTAAACATTCCAGCCGGTTCCGTCCGCGCGCCGTTTGGCGTCAATGGCAACCACAACGCATTGCCGTCCGAATTTTTCGGCAGCCTCGCGGATCAGTTCCGGGGTGCGGATGGCGGAGGAATTGATCGAGATCTTGTCGGCGCCCTCTTTGAGCAGCACGCGAAAATCCTCAACCGTTTTGATGCCGCCGCCGATGGTAAAGGGGATAAAGACCGCCTCGGCAACGCGCCGCGCCAAATCCAGCACGGTGGCTCTTGCCTCATGCGTGGCGGTGATGTCCAAAAAGACCAGCTCGTCCGCACCGGCTCTGTTATAAAGCTTGGCGACCTCAACCGGATCGCCGGCATCGCGGAGGTTGACAAAATTGACCCCTTTTACCACACGGCCGTTGTGGATATCAAGGCACGGGATAATTCGTTTTGCGTACATCAGCGCTCCCCTCCCATATTCACAAAATTCTTTAAAATTTTCAGACCGACATCGCCGCTCTTTTCCGGGTGAAACTGCGTTGCGACAATGTTTTTATCGTGAACGGAGACGGTCAGATTGCCGCAGTACCGGGTTTTTGCCGCGATGATGCCGTCATTTTCCGGCACCGCGTAATAAGAATGGACAAAATAGACGTAAGGCTGATCGGAAAGCCCCTCAAATAACGGGCTGCTGCCGCAAAAATCCAGAGAGTTCCAGCCCATATGCGGAATCTTGTACCCCTCTTTTTTCGGGATCTTTACGATTTCCCCGGGAAATATCCCGAGTCCCTTTACGCCCGGCGATTCCTCGCTGCGTTCAAAGAGCAGCTGCATACCGAGGCAGATGCCCAAAAACGGCGTGCCGCCGAGGGCAGCCTCCCGCACGGTTTCGGTCAGATTTGCGTGGTTTAAACTGTGCATACAATCCCCAAAAGCGCCGACCCCTGGCAGAATCACGTGATCGGCGTGCGCGATGGTGTCTTTGTCGGCGGTGATGACCGCCGCGGCACCGACCGCCTCGCACGCTTTTTGTACAGAGCGCAAATTGCCGGCGCCGTAATCAATAATTGCAATCATGGCAATCCCTCGTTTCCGGGCATAGATTTTATGCCTTTTTATAAAAATCTAAGTCTTAGTAAACGGCTTTTAAGATTTCATTTTGTCCAAAAGCCCTTTTCTTTATTGTACCATGTTTGAAAGCACCTTGCAATGCATAAAAATGACAAAGAAAAAGAAAACAAAAAACGCCGATGCCGCATTTTGTAAAAATATATTTTTTTGTGACTTTGGATATTGATAAATGCGCCCCGATAAGGTATAATAAATAAAATGACTTTGATGTTGCATATGGAGATGGAATATGAAAATATTATTTATGGGTACCCCGGATTTTGCAGTGTTGTGTTTGGAGCAGATGATTGCGGACGGCCACGAGATCGTGGGCGTGGTTTCGCAGCCGGATAAGCCGAAGGGGCGCGGCCATAAGCTGATGCCGCCGCCGGTTAAGGCTTGCGCACTAGAACACGGGATTGCGGTCTATCAGCCGCTGTCGCTAAAAGATCAGGCGCTGCTGCCGCTTTTAAAAGAGACGAATCCTGATCTGATTGTCGTTGTGGCATACGGTAAGATTCTGCCTACTTATATCCTGGACTTTCCGAGGTATGGCTGCGTGAATGTGCATGCGTCGCTCCTGCCAAAGTACCGCGGCGCCGCACCGATCCAGTGGAGCGTGATCCAAGGCGAGGCGGAAACCGGCGTGACGACCATGTATATGGAGCGCGGTTTGGACACCGGCGATATGATTTTAAAGGCAAGCACAAAGATTTTGCCGACCGAAACCTATGGAGAACTGCATGACCGCCTGGCCGAAATGGGCGCTGCGCTTTTGCACCAAACCGTGATACAGATCGAAAACGGCACCGCACCGCGCGAAAAGCAGGACGACGCGGCGTCGAATTATGCGCCGATGATCACCAAGGAGACCGGCCATATTGACTGGAGGGCGAGCGCGCAGACAATCTTGAATCTGATCCGCGGCACAAACCCGTGGCCGATGAGTTATACCCGATACGGGGACGAAATCATCAAGGTCATCCGCGCGGAGGACGGCGGCGCCGCAAGCGGCAAGCCGGGCGAAGTTTTGAGCGCGGATAAGCGCGGAATTCGGGTTGCGTGCGGAGACGGCGAGAGCATTTTCATCGCAGAACTGCAAAAGAAGGGCGGCAAGCGCATGGACGCCGCCAGCTTTTTAAACGGCCACAAGATTGCGGCCGGAACAATTTTAGATTCGGAATGATTTTGGATAAGGAACAATTTTGGATTTGCAATGATTTTAGACAAGGAGTGAAGTAGATATGCCTTTTATGCCATTTTATTATTTTGACTGGACGATGATCATTTTGCTTCCGGCATTGCTGCTCTCTGTTTGGGCGCAGGCCAATGTAAACGGAACGTTTAAAAAATACGCCAAGGTCTATAACCGGCGCGGCTATACCGGCGCCGACATCGCAAGAAAAATCCTGGATATGAACGGCCTTTATCAGGTGCGGATCGAGCATGTCAGCGGCAATTTAAGCGATCACTTTGACCCGAAAACCAACGTGGTTCGGCTCTCGGACGCAACGTACAGCAGTCATTCGGTCGGCGCCTTGGGCGTGGCTGCGCACGAGGTCGGACATGCGATTCAGCATGCCACCGGCTATGCGCCGATCCGTGTGCGCAACGGAATTGTCCCGCTGGTGAACGTGTGCAACTGGCTGTCCATGCCGATTCTTTTGATCGGCGTTGTGTTCGCAGGGCTGGGCGGTGTTTTTCCCTCGCTGATCGATGTGGGAATCCTGCTTTTTTCTGCGACCGTACTGTTTCAGCTCATTACCCTGCCGGTGGAATTTAACGCCAGCCGCCGCGCCATGGATACCTTAACCAATCAGCATCTTTTGGACGAGGAAGAGGCGCGCGGCGCCAAGGCGGTACTGCGTGCGGCGGCGCTCACCTATGTGGCGGCGGCGCTCAGCGCGATCTCCAGCTTGCTGCGGCTGATCATTTTATTTGGCGGCAGGAGAGACGATTGATGAAGGACGCGAGAGAACTTATTTTAAAAGGGCTGTACCGTGTGACGGAGGAGGGCGCGTATTCCAATCGGGTGCTCAAAGAGATGCTTCAAAATCCGTCGCTCGCACCCAAGGATCGCGCCTTTGTGACCGAGGTCTTTATGGGCGTGATCCGAAACGAGAAAAAACTTGACTACATCATCGCGCAGTATTCGAAGGTGAAGATCAAAAAGCTGAGTTTATGGGTGCATCTGATCCTTTGGATGGGAATTTATCAGATTGTGTGCATGGATCATGTCCCGGACAGTGCCGCCTGTAACGAATCAGTCAAGCTGGCACGGCGGTACGCGCACGGTGCGGCACAGGGATACGTCAACGGCCTGTTGCGAAACGTCAGCCGTACCAAGGCGGAGATTGCCTATCCCACCGATCCCATGCCGCGCCTTAGCGTGGTGTATTCCTGTCCGGAATGGATCACCGAAAAGCTGATTGCACAGTTCGGGATTTCTGAGACCGAAGAAATCTTAAAGGCCTCGCATCAAAAACAGCCGCTGACGCTGCGCGTCAATACCTTAAAATGCGATCAGCAGGCGCTGATTGCGAAACTTAGCGAAGAAGGCGTCACGGCGGTTGCCGAAGAGGACGCGCGGTGCGTTCGGGTGGAGGGCGCCATCTCGGTGACAGACTCTGCCGCGTACCGGGACGGGCTTTTTACGCCGCAAAATAAAAATTCGATGATGGCGGTCACGCTTTTGGCGCCGAAGGCAGGCGATACGGTGCTGGATCTTTGCGCGGCGCCCGGCGGTAAAACCACCATGGCGGCCGAAATGATGGAAAACCGCGGAAGAATTTTTGCGTTTGATATCCATCCCCATAAGGCGGCCTTGATTGAAAAGGCGGCGGAGCGCCTCGGCATTTCTATCATCGAGGCAAAGACGCACGACGCCTCGGCGTTTCTGCCGGAGTTTGAGAATGCGGCGGATTGCGTTCTCGCGGACGTGCCTTGCTCCGGCATCGGCGTGATCCATAAAAAGCCGGAAATCAAGTGGATACGAAACGAAGAGGATATTGAAACGCTTTGCGCCATCCAGCGCGCCATTTTAGAGACCGCGGCGCGCTATGTCAAAATCGGCGGAACCTTGGTTTATTCGACCTGTACGATCCTTCGGGAAGAAAACCGCGATCAGATTACGGCGTTTTTGGAGCGGCACAGCGAATACCGTCTGGAGCGGGAGCAGCTTTTGCTGACCCATAAAACCGGCGGCAGCGGCTTTTATATCGCAAAATTGATCCGGGAGAGATAAGGCGGCTTTATGAAAACGAATTTAATGGATTTTACTTATGAAGAACTGGAAGATCTGGTCGTAAACACGCTGCATCAGCCGCGATTTCGCGCAAAGCAGATTTATACCTGGCTGTACCGCGGCGCAGCGTCGATTGACGCGATGACCGACCTTTCCAAGGCGCTGCGCGAGAGCCTGAAAAAGGACTATACGATAGGACATATAAAGATTGTGAAAAAATACGTTTCACATATTGACGAAACACGGCGGTATCTGTTACAATTAGAAGATGAAAACCTCATTGAGGCGGTGCTGATGAAATATCATCACGGCTACACCATTTGTATCTCTTCTCAGGTCGGCTGCGCAATGGGCTGCGTGTTCTGCGCGTCCACCAGAAACGGAAAAAAGCGGAATCTGACCGCCGGCGAGATCATGGGACAGGTGCTGACGGTGCAGAGCGACCTCGGTACGCGGATTTCCAATATCGTGATGATGGGAATGGGCGAGCCGCTGGATAACTATGACAATGTGATGCGTTTTTTACATAACGTTCATCATCCGCTGGGGCTTGCAATCGGGCATCGGCACATTACGCTTTCGACCTGCGGACTTGCCGACCGCATCAAAATGCTTGCGGACGAGCAGCTGCAGATTACGCTTTCGGTGTCGCTGCACGCGCCAAATGACGAAAAGCGTTCGGCAATCATGCCGGTCAACCGCCGTTATTCCATTGCCGATTTGATGGAGGCGTGCCGGTATTATATCAAAAAGACGAATCGCCGGATTTCTTTTGAATATACATTGATTGACGGCGTCAACGACACGGCGGCCGAGGCGAGAGCGCTGGTGAAATTGCTTTCCGGGATGCTCTGTCATGTGAATCTGATCCCGGTCAACGATACCGGGAACGATCGGATCCGCCAGGGCAGCCGCGAGTCGGTGGAGCGTTTTCAAAAGTGGCTGACGCAGGGCGGAATCCCTGCGACCATCCGCAGAGAAATGGGTTCCGATATCCGTGCGGCGTGCGGACAGCTGCGTGCCGAGGCGGAGGCGGGCACACAGGAGACGAATCCGATATGCCCTGTGATGGAAAAATCACAATCTTTTTGAATCGTTGTCCTTGCAATGCGACAGCCGAAAACGAAAATAATTTGCACACGGGAGGTGCATAAATTGGTTTTAGATGTATACGGAGCAAGTGATATCGGACGCGTCCGAAGCCTGAACGAGGACAGTTTTTGTATCTATGGATTAGAGACGGGACAGACGGACGGCTTTTGTGTTTTGTCGGACGGCATGGGCGGACATAACGCCGGTGAGGTTGCCAGCCAAAAGACGGTACAGTTTGTGGCCGAAACCTTGATGGAGGCGGAGACGGACGCAAAGAATGAGGCGGCGCCGGCAAAAATCGGCCGCGCCGTGCACAGAGCCAATCAAAAGATCTATCAAATGGCAGGCGAAAACCAGACCCAAAAGGGAATGGGCGCAACGCTGATTCTGGCGGTTATTGAGGCAGACGAGGCGTATATCGCCAACGTGGGCGACAGCCGCGCCTATGCCGTAAGAAATCATGAGATCATGCAGATTACCAAGGATCATTCGGTGGTGGAGGAGATGGTTGCCAACGGCTGCCTGACCCGTGAGGAGGCCAAAAACCATCCGCAGCGGAACATGATTACCCGTGCCGTCGGCACCGACCCCACGGTGGAGGCCGACGTTTTTGAGTATGACTTTTTGCCCGGTGACTGTCTGCTTTTATGCAGCGACGGGCTGAGCGGTATGTTAGAGGATACGGAGATTCTTTCGATACTGGAACAGGATACGAGTGCAAAACAGACGGTGACGGCACTGATTGACGCGGCCAATGAACGCGGCGGCCGGGATAATATCACCGCAATTTGTATTCGTTTCGCACAGGAGGGATAAAACATGAACTTAGTAGGAAAAGTTTTGGCAGACCGCTATGAAATCCGCGCCGAAATCGGAAAAGGCGGCATGGCACAAGTCTATAAAGCGTGGTGCAACCTGCTGAACCGCTGGGTTGCCATCAAGGTTTTGAAAGAAGAATTTAAGGATGATAAAGAATTTGTGCGCCGCTTTAATGTCGAGGCACAGGCGGCGGCCTGCATCTCCAATCCCCATGTGGTATCCATCTATGATGTGGGATTTGAGAGCGGTCTTTATTATATCGTTATGGAGTATATCGAGGGAATCACACTGAAGGAATACATCGCCGAAAAGGGCTGTCTCCCCTGGCGTGAGGCGGCAGGCTTTGCCGCACAGATCTGTGAAGGCCTTGCTGCCGCCCACAGAGCCAATGTGGTACACAGAGACATAAAACCGCAAAACATTATCATGACCAAAGAGGGCGTGCTGAAGGTAACCGATTTCGGGATTGCCAGGGCGTCCACCCAGGCGACCATGACCATGGGCGGCCATGCGATCGGCACAGTGCATTACCTGTCCCCGGAACAGGCACGCGGCGGCTATACCGATCAGCGCACCGACATCTATTCTCTCGGCGTTGTGCTTTATGAGATGCTGACCGGCAAGCTGCCGTTTACGGACGAGAGTCCGGTTGCGGTTGCCATCAAGCATATCCAGGAGGCGCCAAAGCCCCTGCGCGAATGGAATCCGGAGATTCCGCCGGCAATGGAAAAGGTAACGCTGCGCGCGATGGAGAAAGAGCAGAGCCGGCGTTATGCCACCGCGGAAGCGTTTTTGGACGACATCAACCGCGTTTTGGATAACCCGAACTGCGATGTGTCGGAAAAGACGCCCGCGCCGCCGAAAGAAGTCACGGAGGATATGGATTCTACCATTAAAATCGATCCGATTGACGATCAGGCGATTGTGCAGTACCAAACCAAAAAGAAAAAGCCGCAAACTAAGAGCGGCACCAAGGAGAAAAAGAAAGCCGCAAAGGCGGAGAAAGAAACGGAGGAGAGGGAACTGAGAGAGATCAGCGAACGCAGAAGAAAACGGGAACAGAAGAAAAAAGAACGCAGAATCACCTGGATTGCGATTCTTGCAGCCGTTTTGGTGGTTGCGCTGCTCGGCTGTGCCTTTGTTGCCATGACGGGCGGATTCGGATTTACCGGCAGCGATAAGATCGAAATCCCGAACCTTATCGATATGGATTTAGAAAAAGCACAGCGGCAGTATAAAGACGATTTCAGCATTGTCAAGAAGTCGGAGCGGCAGAGCGACAAGGCAGTCGGCGCGATCTTAGAGCAGTCCCCGGAGGCCGGGAAAAAAGTGCAAAAGCGTTCTGACCTTGTGATTTATGTTGTTGTCAGCGCCGGAAGCAATGCATCGAATATGGAAAACTATGTCGGCATGGAGAGCGCTGCGGCACAGGCTGCGCTTAAATCCGGCGGATTCCAGGTCAATGTGATTGAGCAGGCCAGCGACTCGGTGGAAAAGGGCCATGTCTTTGCCCAGGAGCCGGTTGCGGGATCGGCGATCTCCCAGGGCGGTCTTGTGACGCTGTATGTCAGCAAGGGTGCGGACGCCGCAAAGGAAACGGCAACCGCTTCTGCAACCGCGACGGCAAGCACGGCTGCAACCGAAAAGCCCAAGGCATCCGAAAAACCGACCAAGGAGCCGGAGGAAGAGGCAGAACCCACAGAAAAACCGGCTAAGACCACCACGCCGACCAAGACCCCGTCCGAGGGCGGCAGCGGTACTTCTACCGGCGGCAGCAATCAAACCTCCGGCGGTCAAACCGATGCGGCTGCGCCCGGAATCGGAGACTAAATGATGGAATATCAGGGAAGAATTGTAAAAGGAATCGGCGGTTTCTACTATGTAGATACCGCCGACGGCGTATTAGAGTGCCGCGCCCGCGGCATCTTCCGTAAGGAAAAGCAGACGCCGCTGGTCGGCGATATGGTAAAAATCAGCTATGATCCACGCGCAGCTTCCGGGTCGGTCGATGAGATTCTGCCGCGAAAGAACGCCTTGCTGCGGCCGCCCGTTGCCAACGTGACCCAGATCGCCATTGTCGCGGCGGTGGCAAATCCCAAGCCCAACCTTTATCTTTTGGACAAGCTGATTGCGGCGGCGGAACATGAGGGAATCGAGCCGATTCTGTGCTGGAATAAGGCGGATCTTAAGTGTGCGGACGCCTACGCCGAAATTTATCGGTCGGCCGGGTTTACCACACTGTTTCTCAGCGCTGAGACGGGCGAGAACGTACCGCAGCTAAAGGAGTTGCTGCGCGGTCAGATCACCGTGTTTGCCGGGAATTCCGGCGTGGGTAAATCCAGCCTTTTAAATCGGATTTTTGAGCGTGAGGCCTTTGCGACCGGCGCAGTCAGTCAACGTGTGGAACGCGGCAAGCATACCACGCGCCATACCGAGCTTGCGCAGATTCCGGGCGGCGGCTATATCATGGATACGCCGGGATTCGGGAACTTAGATATGTCGCTCCTTGCGATTGCGGACTATGCGCCGCTGTTTCGGGAGTTTGCTCCGTATTTAGGATCGTGTCGGTTTCGGGATTGCAGCCATACGGTAGAGAAAGGCTGCAGCGTGCTGGCAGCGCTCAAAGATGGCAAAATTGCCCCGTCAAGACACGAAAGCTATTGCAGATTGCTGCAGGAGATGCAGCAAAGAAAGTGAGGATATCATGAAGATCGAAATTGCCCCGTCAATCCTGGCGGCGGACGCCGGAAAACTGTGTGAAGAGGTCGAAAAGGTTGAGCGTGCCGGCTGTACCTATTTGCATATTGATATTATGGACGGTCACTTTGTGCCGAATCTGAGCTATTCGCCGCACGTGGTGCAGTCCCTGCGAAAGCACAGCAAGATGTTTTTTGACGTGCATCTGATGCTGAGCGAGCCGCAAAATTATATTGAACCCTTTGCAAAGGCCGGTGCGGATCTCATCACCGTACATAGTGAGGCAGCCGGGGACAAACCCGGCATGATCCGCTTAGCCCGGAAAATCCACAGCTTTGGGATTCGCGCCGGGATTTCGGTGAAACCAAAAACGCCGGTCAGCGTGCTTGAGGGCATCTTGCCACACTATGAGCTTGCGCTGGTGATGAGCGTTGAGCCCGGCTTTGGCGGCCAGTCTTATATCGAGGCAGTCAATGAAAAAATCCGTGCGCTGCGCAGCATGGCGGATATTGAAAATCCGTCCATGGATATTGAGGTGGACGGCGGCATCAGCGCAAAAACCATTGCGATGCCGGTAGCGGCCGGCGCGAATATTCTGGTGGCAGGCTCGTCGGTCTTTGGCGCAGATGACGCGGCGGCGGCCGTCAAAAATTTAACCGATCTTGCTGAGGCGGTGCTCTCGTGAAACGTTGTATCATTTTTTGCGGCGGCAATATGGATACCGACCGCGTCTGGAAAGCGGAATACGACCGCGATTTTATCCTGTGCGCAGACGGCGGCTTTCGCCATGCGCAGCGGCTCGGAATTACGCCCGATATGATTATCGGGGATTTGGATTCCGGGATCGAATCGTACCCGGACGGGATTCGGCATCGGATTTTCCCGTCAGAAAAGGATGAGACCGACACCAATCTGTGCCTGGACTTTGCCATAGAAAACGGCTACGATGAGGTGCTGCTGCTGGGCGGACTCGGCGGTCGGCGCGATCACGAATATTCGCATTATTGCCTGATGTATCAGGCGCTCCGCCGCGGCGTCCGTATGCGGATGGTAAGCGGCACACAGGAAATCTGGATGGAGAACGCGCCCTTTGTGCTTTATCCGAACGAGAAAAAATATATTTCCTTTTTTCCGTTCGGCGGCGATGTCAACGACTTTTGTGTGCACGGGTTAAAGTATGAGGCTGAGGGCATGACCCTGCGGTGCGACCGTGTCCAGGCGTCCAGCAACCAGTTTGACGGCGGAGACGTGGCCGAAATCCGTTTTGCGCCGGGCGGAACCGTGCTGGTAATGCGCTGCGCGGATAAGGCGTGCGAGGGTTAAATTGCGATAGACTGCACCGGATTACAGATTACATTCAATTACGATAGATCAAAGGAGAATTTCATGGATAGTAAGCAGCAAAAAGTCATCAATCCTTTAGGATATGCGCCGATCGGAGCGCTGCTGCTCCGATTTGCGCTGCCGTCCGTGGTGGGAATGCTGGTGAACGCGATTTATAACATCGTCGATCAGATTTTTATCGGCCGCGGCGTGGGCTATCTCGGCAACGCGGCGACCACCATCGCGTTTCCGATTGTGACGATCATTCTTGCCGTCTCAACCCTGCTTGGCGCGGGCGGCAGCGCCTACGCGGCGTTGAAACTTGGCGAACATGACGAAGAGGCGGCCGAGCAGACCTGCGGCAACGTCTTTGTGCTGAGTGTTTTGTCGGGTGTGGTTTTGGCAATCGTCGGGCTTTTGTGCCTGGATCCGCTGGTAAAAATGTTCGGCGCGAGTGAAAATACCCTGGAATACGCCAGACAGTATACCTCGATTATCTTGCTTGCCGCGCCTTTTAACGTCCTTGGCGTGTCCATGTCCAATATGGCAAGAACGGACGGAAACCCGAACCTTTCGATGTATAGCATTGTGGTCGGTGCGCTTTTGAATGTAGCACTCGATCCGCTTTTTATTTTTGTGTTTCATTGGGATGTGGCCGGCGCGGCCATCGCAACGGCGATTTCTCAGGTGGTCAGCGCGGTTATCTTGGTGGTGTACTTTACCAAAAAGAGTAAGATGCGCCTTCATCGGCGTACCATGCGGCTCAATGCCGGTATCTGCCGTAACATGTCCATCCTCGGCATATCCAGCTGCGTGCTGCAGCTTGCGTCCACCGTACTCAATATCGTGCTGAACAATGTTTTGGTGACTTACGGAAACCAAAGCGAGGTCGGCGGCGATATCGCGCTGAGCGCCATGGGTATCGTGATGAAAATCAGCATGATTATTATTTCGGTATGTATCGGCATCGGCGTGGGAAGCCAGCCGATTCTCGGCTATAACCGCGGCGCAAGACAGCTGAAAAGGGTGCGCAGCGCTTATCTTCTGGCGCTTTGCGTGTCGGTCTCGGTGACGATTGTGGGCTGGATTTTGTGTGAGACCATCCCGGAACAGATTCTGCTCCTGTTCGGAAAGGAAAACCAAACCTTTATGGATTTTGCGGTGCGCAGTATGCGTATCTTTTTGGGCGGTATCTTTTTTGCCGGCGCCCAGATTGTGACGACCAACTATTTTCAGGCGACCGGGCAGCCGCTGAAAGCGAATTTTATGTCGACCCTGCGCCAGGTTTTGCTTTTGATTCCGCTACTGTTTATTCTGCCGCGGTTTATGGGACTGGACGGCGTACTCTATGCCGGACTGATCGCGGACCTGGTGACGGGCGCAGTTGTGGTTTTTGTTGTCGGGATCGAGGTATTGAAACTGACACGGCAGATCGCTAAGGAAGAAAAAGCGGCTTAGTTCTGCCTTGTATCAAATGAAAAAAATCAGCAAAGAATCAGTGAAGAATCAGCGAAAGAGGAGGGCGGCATTTTTATGGGCGCGATGATACTTGCACCGTTTTATCTGCTCATCAACGCGGCGTTTTTCTATTGTCTGCTGCGCCAGGTGTCGGCCTTTTTTTCCGCACCCTGGATGCAGGCGGCGGCCTTTTTGCTTGGTGCGGCATATCTTTTTGGGGTTGTCTCGCCGATTGCCGCATACCTTGCAAGAAAAACCGCACTGCGCCGCATTTTTCGGTGCATCGAGGGGTATTGGTTCGGTTTTTTGCTCTATGCCATGCTGTCCTGGCCGATATGGATCGCCGTGTGCGGCCTGCTGGCGCGCATGGTGCAGAATGTGACGGTTCAAAAGCTGTTTCACTGCAGCGCCGGTTATGCCATTTTAGCTGCGTTGGCGATGATGCTTTTCGGAATCCGTCATGCGGCAAAGATTCGCGTTCGCACCGAAAACATCGTGATCGATAAGCCTTGCCAGGTGACGGAGCTTCGTATCGCCGTGGTCTCAGACCTTCATTTTGGCTGCGGCAGAGGCGCTGCATTTGCGCAGCAAATGGTGAAAAAGATCAACGCAAGGCAGCCGGATCTGGTGATCTTGGCCGGTGACATTTTTGATAACGATTATGACATGCTCAAAGATCCAAAGGCCACCCAAAAAGCGCTCCGCAGTCTGAAAAGCCGCTGCGGCACCTACGCGGTCTGGGGCAATCACGACACGGCGGAGACAATCCTGTCCGGGTTTACGTTTGACGCCAGGACGGCGGAGCAGGAACCGCGCTTTGCGGCATTTTTAAAGGAATCCGAGGTTACTTTGCTGGAGGATTGCGCCGTGCCGGTTTCGCAGTCTTTTTATCTTGTCGGACGGGATGACAGCGAACACGCGGCAAAGACCGGGCGCAGCCGTGCGTCCGAGGCGGCGCTGCTTGGCGGCTTAAAAAAGGATAAGCCGATTTTTGTGATCGATCATCAGCCGTGCGGAATGGAAAAGCTGGCGGAGTACGGCGCCGATCTTTTGGTATCGGGGCACACGCACAACGGGCAGCTGTTTCCGATGAATTTACTCATGAAACTGCTCTGGAAGAATCCTTACGGGATTCGCGCGGTGCCGCGTTCGGACGGCGGAACCTTGTATTCCTGTGTGACCTCCGGGGTTGGTGCCTGGGGACCGCAGATGCGCGTCGGAACCAATAGCGAGATTTTGATGCTGCGCCTTGCGTTTCGGCCGGGTGAAAAAAGTGAAACAGAAACAGGAGGAAAATAATATGAGAGCATTGGTGACCGGCGCAAGCTCCGGCATCGGGGCGGAAATTGCCCTGCTGCTGGACAGCATGGGCTATGAAGTGATATTAACCGCACGCCGCAGAGAGCGGCTGGAGGCTCTGGCAAAGCGCCTTCAGAATCCGTCAAAGGTCATTGCGGCCGATCTTACCAAAAGGGAAGAATGCTTTGCGCTGATTGATGCGGCCGGTGATGTGGACGTTTTGGTAAACGGCGCCGGGTTTGGCGTGTTCGGTGAGTTTGACCGGACGGCGCTTGACGCGGAGCTTTCTCTGATCGATGTCAATATCACGGCGCTTCATATTCTGACAAAGCATTATTGGAAGCGGTTTTTGCAGCGCGGCAGCGGCTATGTGTTAAACATCGCGTCTGTGGCGTCGTTCTTTCCCGGCCCCAAGTTTTCCTCTTATTATGCCTCCAAGGCGTATGTACTGCGGCTTTCCGAGGCGCTTTATCAGGAGCAAAAACGGCACAAAAACGCGGTTTCAATCTCGGTATTTTGTCCCGGCCCCGTGAATACGGAATTTAATGATGTCGCCGGGGTTCGGTTTGCGCTGAAAGGCATCAGCGCCAAAGAGGCGGCGCGGTGCGCGGTGAAAGGCATGCTTCAAAAAAAGCGGATCATCGCCTGTCCGCTTACGGTTCGCTTTTTGCGTGTGCTTTCCAAAATCACGCCGGACGCGGTCTCGTTGTACTTTGTCTCAAAAATGCAGGAGAAAAAAGAGGGCAGAAAGTGAAATTTTTTGCCGATTTCAAAGATCCTGCGATCTTGCGATAACGGACATGGCGGCATGCAAGGCGGTATCTTGCTGAAAACCGATTTTTTTGACAGCTTGTGCGGTGGCATTGGCTGCCATCGGGCAGGGAAACATTCGTTCCCTTATCCGGTGGCGGCTTTCGCCATCGCTTTTTTCTTTTTTCGGGTATTTGACGGTAATTTGCACAAAAGAAAGCGGTTTTGTTTGGTAAAAACGTAAAAACTCATTTTACATATGTAAAATATATTGACATTAGTAAAATAATGTGGTATCCTATCATCAGAAGGCAGGTGAAAAGCGTGATAGATTTTTATTTCCGATTACGGCAGAGCATGGTTGAGACGATGCAGACCTCCTTAAAACAGATTCGGCTTGTGCTGGGATTTGGCGTACAGGAGTTTGGGGATCTGGTCGGATTGACGCGACAGACGATTAACAATCTGGAAAGTAAAAAAAATAAGATGAGCGTGGTGCAGTATGTTGCCGTTTGTGCCATCATCGATCACTGCGTCAAGGATAAGCCGGAGCTGCTCTCCGTGATATCGACCATTCTCTGTTCCAATGAGGAGGAATCGGATCATCATTTGTTTGCGATGATTGAAAACGGGTCGCTGCTCAAAAAGTGGTTCTTATGCTTTCCGGACGAATCCAAGATTCTCGGCAGTCTGCAAAACGAATCGGAGTTCATGGAACGGGACGATTTTTGCTATATTGCAGAAAGCTGCCGTATCTTTCTCGATCAGAGCGTACTGTGCGAGGAGGGCTTTGCGGCGGCGCTGCAGCCTTTGCGATCCGCCATGAAGCACAACGACAATCGGTTTATTGTTCCGCTCGGCGTCATCAAGTCCATGCAGTACGATATGCTGAGCGAGGAGATCGCCAAAAGCGAAAAGGGCAGACGGGGGATGAATCTGCTGTCGCATATGCAAAGTGAGGATCTTGCCGAAATTCGGGGCGAGAAAACCGATGGCAGCGTGATGGCGACCTTTATCTCGGTGTTTGCAAAATTCAAAGCGGTCAACCGCCTGGCACTGATTACCAATGATGCAGGGCTTGCCGGACAGATCATGATGCTGAATAACGACACCTTGGGGGGGTTTCGCATTTTAGTTTTAAAATATGAACATCAGATCGGAATCAGACGATGGAGGGAGGATGAGATTTCGGACGCGCAGACGGACGCGTCCTATGAAACAAACCGTGACAACGGGTCACTGATTGGATGGAATCGAATTGATTAGGGGGGATTGTGAATGAAAGATTATGAAATCACAGACAAAGAGGGTTATGCAAAGCAAGGACTGGAAAACTACGTCAAGGACTGGAAAATTTTTATCGATACCTGCAGTATTCTGCATCCCGCAGCGGAAAAGTTTTGGGTTCATGTGATACCGTACCTGGACGAGTACAAAAATAAGATCATCATTCCGTTTCGCAGCGTTGAGGAACTGGAAAAGCACGCGAAGAACACGGAAAGACCAAAGCTTGCCGAGGACGCCAAAAACAGTCTGAAAAAGGTAAAGCAGCTGGTTGCCGCCGGTTATGTAGAGATCAGAGGCGAGAAAACCGACAATTTTGCGGATAACGTGTTTCAGGTGGTCTTTACCAAGTTTCGGTTGAACCATAAGATGCTGCTGATTACGCAGGATAACGGTCTTGCAAGGGACATTTACGCGCTCAACGGGAGTAAGTCGGTCAAGGCATATCCCGTGCATGTCAAGCAGATTAACCAATACGGTTATTTAAGCAATTTCCAGTGGGGAGACGAAAACGGGCATGCGGAAAAAAACGAGCTAAGGCGCAGCACGGGCGCCGCGGCAAGCAAACCGAGCACTGCGCCGAAAAGCGCTCCCAAATCCGTGACAGTGACAGAAACGGAAGCTGACATAGACGATGACGACGCGTTTGAAGTCTGCACCGCAGTGACAAAAATCAGTGACGCGCCCCTTGGCGTCAGCCATGTGCCAAAGGAGAACGAGACGGTCTATGCCGGCTCTGCACCCGTAAAGCTGATGCGCGCGCTGGCCGCCGGCGGCGAAGGGGTCATTTATCAGACCAACACGCCGTATGTCGCAAAGATCTATAAAAAGGAAAAGCTCACCAAGCGGAGATACGAAAAAATCAAGCGTATGCTCAGTCACTCGTTCTCCTGTGAGGGAATCTGCTACCCGATTGCCGCACTCTATAACAGCAAAAAGGAGTTTGTCGGCTACCTGATGCCAAAGGCAAAGGGCAAGGAACTGCAAAAGAGTATTTTTATCAAGCCGCTGTTTTTGAAAAACTTTCCCAATTGGAAGAAACGGGATACCGTGGAGCTTTGCATTACCATATTAAAAAAGATTCAATATCTTCACGATAAAAATATTATTATGGGTGACATCAACCCATCCAACATCTTAGTTGTGTCGCCAAAGGAGGTCTACTTTGTCGATACGGACAGTTACCAGATCGAGGATTTTCCCTGCCCGGTCGGAACGGTCAACTATACCGCACCGGAAATCCAGCGCAAGCATTTTGCCAATTTTCTGCGCACCGAGGGAAACGAGAACTTCGCGGTGGCAACGCTGCTCTTTATGATTATGCTGCCGGGTAAGCCGCCGTATTCCCAGCAGGGCGGCGAGGACCCCATCGATAATATCATCAAAATGGACTTTTCCTATCCGTTTGGGGACAACACCAACCGAAAAACGCCGGACGGTCCGTGGCGGTATATCTGGAGCCATTTGACCTACGACCTGAAAAAGGCGTTTTACAACACCTTCCGGGGAGACGGTGAGCATGCGAGCGAGAGTACGCGGCTTTCGGCGGACGAATGGCTGCCCATCTTTACCTATTACTTAGAGCTTTTGGACAGCGGAAAGTTCGGAAAACAGGATCCGATGTCGGAAGAGCTCTTCCCGACCAGACATAAAAAGAACCCGAAGGCGGAGTACGTGACCTGTAAGCTGTGCGGCAACGAGGTAGAGGAGCATCAATGTCAAAACGGCATCTGCCGTCCGTGCCTCAACCGCGGCGAGGTTTACCGCTGCGCACGCTGCGGACGGGAGATCATGTATACCAACTATCAAAAGTACATCAAAAACGCCAAAAAGCATGACGTCTGCCCGGAGTGCTTTCGGTACAGACGGGAAATCCGTATGCGCCCGACCTGCATCGACTGCGGCACGCAGTTTGCGATTTCCAACAGTGAGTATGAGTTTTTAAAGTCGAAGGGCTTTGAAGTGCCAAAACGGTGCAAGGCGTGCCGCGAACGGAAGAAGAACCAGTCGCAGACGCCGATACCGCTGCCGTTTCATCGGCCGACGATGACGCGCGTTCCGACAGTGCCGAGCCGTCCAACGCCAACGCCAACGCCGAAACCAAAGCCAAAGGGCGGAACCTTCTGCTTTATTACGACGGCGGTTTGTGAATATTACGGCAAGGACGATCGGTGCGCTGAACTCAATGCGCTGCGTAACTTCCGCGATACCTGGCTTACGCATCAGCCGGACGGCCCGGCGCTGATTGCGGAGTATTATCGCTCGGCACCGCTGCTGGTCAGCAAAATGAAACAGTCGGAGCACTTTGGCGCATACTGCCAAACGCTGTGGGAGGATTACTTAAAGCCGTGTCTTGCATATATCAGGGAAAATGCCTATGAGGCCTGCAAGCAGCGTTATATCGACATGGTACATTATATGGAATCAGAATTTAAGACCAAAACAATATAAAGGGAGGAAATGAAAATGGATAGCATGATTTTAAGAATTGAGGATTTGGTAAATAACCCGACGCCGCGCGTGCCGATTTGTCTGTGCCTGGATACCAGCGGTTCGATGGGGGCGGTAGAGGGCGACTGTGTGCAGACCGGGCAGACCGTATTTAAGGACGGCCGCACCTGGAATGTTGTAACCGGCGGTACTTCCAGAATCGAGGAGCTGCAAAAGGGTGTGGAACAGTTCTACAAGGCAATCCGCGAGGACGAGATGGCGGTTTATTCTGCCGAGATCTGTATCGTGACCTTTGACAACAAGGCAACCTGCGTGATGGATTTTGCCAATGTGGAAAGACAGGGCGATGTTCCGACCCTGTGCCCGGTGGGCGATACCGCAATGGGCGAGGGTGTAAACCTGGCGCTGGATCTGCTGGAGCGCAGAAAACAGGAATACAAGGACAAGGGCGTTGACTATTATCAGCCGTGGCTGGTTTTGATGACGGACGGCGTTCCGAACGGCGACCCGGTTGCGCTGGATCGTGCCATTACACGCACGGCGCAGGCGGTCAACCAAAGAAAGCTCACCGTGTTCCCGATCGGGATCGGCAACGAGGCGGATATGGGCGTTCTAAACAGCTTTTCGCCCAAGCGTTCGGCGCTGAAGTTACAGGGATTAAAGTTCCAGGAGTTCTTCTCCTGGCTCAGCAAAAGCGTGTCAAAGACCTCACAGTCCACGCCCGGCGAGAGTGTGGAGCTGGACGTAGAGGGTATCAAGGGCTGGACGAGTTTATAAGCGGCATAGAACAGGGGACGCGCTTTGCGTCCCCGCGGAGGCGATAAAAATGTGGAAAACGATTATGTGTGCAGTACAGGGGCGAGGCCACGAAAGGGAAGAAATTCCCTGTCAGGATAAAACCTTCTCGTATGCAGAGGATGGGGTCTATGTTGCAGCCTTAGCGGACGGAGCGGGATCGGCAAGATTATCCCATGAGGGGGCCGCTGCGGTCACGGCCGACATCTGCCGTGACATTGCGGAACACTTTGACGAATATTTTGCACAGGATGACGGCGTTATGGTAAAAAAGCAGCTGATGGCAAACATCACAGACTGCCTGAAAAAAAAGGCGGAAGCGCTGGAATGCGAAATCAAAGACCTCGCGTCCACGCTGCTCGCTGCCGCCGTGAAGGAAGACCGGTTTTTCCTTGTGCATATCGGAGACGGCGTGATCGGGTATCTGAAAGAGGATGTGCTGAAAATCGCGTCGCAGCCGGAAAACGGAGAGTTTGTCAACACCACCGTCTTTACGACCTCAAAGGAGGCGCTGATGGGGATGCGTCTCATCAAAGGGACGCTCGGCACGATTGACGGCTTTGTGCTGATGTCGGACGGCAGCGAGGCCGGGCTGTATCACAAGCAGGAAAAGCGTTTGTCGGACGGGCTGAAAAAGGTGATGCAAATGGCCATGATGATCCCGGAGGATGCGATCGAGGCAATGCTGTATCAGAGCTTTCAGCAGGTCATCAGACAGGCAACGCAAGACGATTGCAGCATCGCTGTTTTGGTGCGCGATGACCGTTTTGACGGGTTTCATCATCTGAATGCTGCACAAAAGCACGCACTTTTGCAGCTGCGCGGTACGAATCACGAAAAAAGGGTGCGGCGGTATGACGACCTGCTTTCCCTTTTGACCGAGGGGAAAACGCTGCGTCAGCTATCCCGCGCGGTTCATGTCAAGCCGCGCTATCTTAAAAAGCATCTTGTGCACCTTTGCGGTCTGCATATGATCGAAAAAAGCGGAGACCGTTACCAAACACAGATTTTTATGGGATAGTACCGTATATCATACTTTGGGATGATGACGAAAGCGTTTTTTTCTGGTATGATAAAAGGCAGGGTCTATCTATGACGGTGATCATATCGGCAGGAGGTGCGTGCATTGAAGCAGGCGGTCGTAATCAAAGAGAAAATTCGTAAAAAATTTCGGGAATTTATGGAAAATGGCCGGATTATGGTGTTCAGCGCCCCGTGCGGATTCGGGAAAACCACGGTCGCCAAGGAATTGTTAAAGAAAAGCGGCAAACGTATTTTAGAAAAGAGAGCCGATGAGATTGACGTTTCGGCGTTGTCGAATCAGGATTCTTGGGATGTTTTGCTTATCGAGGATTTGCAGCTGCTGCAAAGCAGAGAGGAGTATCAGGCGCTCTGCGCATTGATACAAAGCAGCCACCAAAAGCGGTTTGTCTTTTTGACAAGAGGCGAAATCTTTGGTGCGTTGATTCCGTATCAGCTCTCCGGTCTTTTGGTAAAGGTGGAGGCGGAGGAGCTGTTTTTTGACAAGGCGCTTGCATCGGCCTTTTTGGAGGGGTGCGGACTTTTGCTGCGGGAAACCGAGCTGAAGTCGGTGATGCGCGCAACGCTGGGATATCCTTTGGCGATGGCAATTTTGGCGGAATGCATCAAAGAAAACGGCGGCTATGATGCCAAACTGTTGGAGCAAGTGGCCTATCAAATCTATCTGTATTATGACGAGATGGTCTACCATCGGTTTGATATGCCGATGCGGCGGTTTTTGTTAGAGCTTGCACCGTTTGAAAAATTCAATACAGAGCTTGCCAAAATGGTAAGCGGTGACGCCGGTGCCGGCCGGCTGCTTGCGCAGCTTTTGCAAAATACGCGGATGCTTCGCTTTGACAATGCGGACGAATACTATTTTTGGCCGTTTTTCCGTGATTTTTTGATCTGGAAGCAGAATAAAGTATATACGATTGCCCAGCAGAGGGCGCTGTACAGCCGCGGCGGCCTGTTTTATGAATTGCATGGAAATTATGCCAAGGCACTGGAATATTACGCAAAGAGTGAGGAACAAAACAAGGTTTCGGAGCTCATCATCAAAACCATGGAGATGCATCCGGGCATGGGACAGTATGAAAAGCTGGAAAATTATTTTCTCTCCCTGCCGGATTCGATTGTGAAAGAAAGCCCGGCTCTGATGCAGGGAAAGAGTATGCTCTGTGCGCTGCACGGGGACTATGACGCATCGGAGCAATGGTATCGCGAGCTGGAACAGTTCTTTTGGTACGCAAAAAGTCCGACGCGGCAGCCAAGGAGGCAAAAAACCGTCTGACGTGGCTGGATATCGCCTTGCCGCAAAGAGGGGTAAAGGGACTGACTGAGACGATAAAATCCGCATTTTCGCTTATGCGAAACAAAGAGATCAAGCTGCCCCCATTCTCTGTGACCAGCACGCTGCCGAGCATTATGAACGGCGGAAAGGATTTTTCGCCATGGAGCAAAATTGACGACCTTTTGTATGCGACCATGCGCGCCCCGGTGGAGGCTGTTCTCGGCAAGGACGGCGTGGGGCTTGCCGACTGTGCCATCGCCGAGAGCAAGTTTGAAAAAGGTGAGGACATATCGGGAAAGATGCTGGCGTTGGTGTCCAAACTGAGCGAGATTCAAAACCGCGGTACGCCGGATATTGAATTTGCGTTGGTGGGACTTCTCGTGCGCAGTCAGCTGGACGCCGGGCGGCCGCAGGATGCGAAAAATTCGCTGCTTGCCTTAAAAAGTCGGTTTTCAGAGTGCGGCAATACGCGGTTTATGCCAAATATTGACGCCATGCTCTGCCGTATTGCGTTAAAGAGCGGAGATATGGAGGAAGTGGAGGCGTGGTATCGCACCAAGGCGCCGCGGAATGTACTGAATTTTAAGGTGATGAAACGCTATCAATATCTGACCGAGGCGCTCTCACAGCTTGTGTTCGGCGACGCGGAGGGCGCCTTGCTGACGCTCTCGCCGCTGGAGCCGTACTGCGCGCGCTGCGGACGGCATATCGACATGATTTCTTTAAAGGTGATTGCCGCCATTGCAAAATACAAAAAGCAGGACGAGGGCTTTGTCGATGACATAGAGACCGCACTGCGGATTGCGGCGGAGTACGGATTTGTACGCAGCATCAGTACGTACGGCGCTGCGGTTCTGCCGCCGCTGGAGCATGCAAAGCTTCCGGGAAACAAAGCGTTTTTGCAAAAGGTCATCAAGGCGGCAAGGGGACAGACGATCTTTTATCCCAACTTTTTAACCCAAAAGGAACCGCTGTTTGATAAACTGACAGAGACGGAAATGCAGGTTTTGCGCCTTTTGTGTGCGGATAAAAGCAATCTGGAAATCGGGGAGATTTTAAATATCAAGCTTGCAACGGTCAAAAGCCATGTCAGCCATATTTTGCAAAAACTTGGCGTAAAGCGCCGCAGTGAGGCGAAGACCATCGCGGAAAAGTTTCGGATTTTATAACCCAAAAGAGAAAGACAGGCCGGTGGCCTGTCTTTGAGCGTGTTGAACCCTATTTGGCGAAAAATTTCATTTTGATTTGAATCGCCGTCCACTGTTCCGCCATGCCTACCACGGCGGCGCGGTAATGAAATTTTTCGCCGATTTTACGCCGTTTTCGGCAAGATATTGCGACATTGCCGTAACGGGCGCGGCGGAAAACATAGGGTCTCCCAAAAATCTTACTTGATTTTTGGGAAAAAGGAGCAGTGCCGAAGCCTAGGCGATGGTTTGACAGTTTTTGTCAAATCGAGCCATTGCGCAGGCAGATGTGACGCGGGCGTTGGGCAATTGATTCAAAGCAATATCTTGCTGAAAAAGGGCTTTTCAACAGTCAAGGAGGGGATCACCCCTCCTTGTTGTTATTTTATGATGTTTTGATAAACGGTGTCGCAGAGCAGCTGCATCTGCCGCGTGCAGTCCTTAACATACGCGGTAAGCTCCTCCGATTTACGGTTACGTGCAATATTTTCCGTCTTGATGCCGCAAAGATTCATGTGATACTTTGCCGTCAGCGGATAGGGCAGCCCCACCTCGGTAAACCCGACCGTGCCGATCAGCGACTGCACAAACGCTGCCTTTTCCGGCTGCTTTTGATAGTTTTCGCACAGCCAGACATACAGCTCCGGGTGGAAGTTTGCCATAATGCCGCAGTACCCGGCGCCGCCGTCTTTTAGTGAGGAGAGCAGCGTCTGGCAGTTTGCGTTATACAGTTTAAAGTAGCTGCCGTCCAGGATCGAAAGCCGCTCTTTGATCGTCTGCGCGTTGCAGCAGGTGTCCTTCATGTAATAAAACCGCCCTGTTGCAAGACACCATCTTAAAATTTTGGGCGTTACCAGGCGCTTGTAGGGCAGCGGACACTCGTACAGTCCCAGCGGAACGTCAGAGGGCAGCATGGAAAGCAGCTTTTCGGCATTTTTGATCCATACATCGTCGCCCTCGTTGTTGGGGTCAAGGCGGTTGGTAATCAGAATCAGCGCGTCGGTGCCGCTCTCTATGATTTGGTTCAGCTCCGCCGCCTGATCCTCTAAGCGGTCGGCCACATGCCCGGAAGAGACAATCGTCATCTTTCGGCCGCCGTTTTCTGCGATTTCTGCCGCGGTCTCGTACACGGTTTTGTTGATCGCGACCCGTTCCTCCACCGAAAGATAGATGATCTCGCTTGACTGGCAGATGGCAAAGATGCCGGCGCAGCCTTTGTCATGGTACCATTTTACATAGCGCTTTACGGTGTCAAAATCGACCGAGCCGTCGGGGTGATAGGGGGTAATCATGGTGGGATAAGCACCGGTTTGATGGTTCATAATACGCTCCGTTCCGCCGCCCGCAGCGGCTGTTTTATTTTTTGTTTCTTGTTTCATGGTATCATAACGCCTTGCGTGAGACAATAGAAAATGCAGACGAAATTTTATAAAATATGGACATTTTGTATTGACACAAAAAGTCCGTATGTTATAATGGATGCGGATAGTGTTGATTTTGGGCGTGCGCCCAAAAACGGAAAAGAGGTGACCTTATGTCGGATTGGGACGGACTGCTTCGGATCAACCGCATCGCCTTTCGGGACGGCGGCTGCGGCAGTGACGCGGTGCGCATCGTTTGGATCAAGCTGGTAAAAAACCATACCAACGAATACGTGATTACCCCAAGGGTGCATTACCACAACTTTTTTGAACTCCACTTTGTGCTGCGCGGAAGAATCACCTACCGCATCGAAAATCAAACAATGACGGTGTGCTCCAACCGGTACGTGGTGATCGCACCGGGACAAAAGCACAGCGTGATCGGATACAGTGATGATTTTGTCAAGCTTTCGGTCGGTGCGTCCTGCGCCGAGGACGCCGTCAACCGGCTTTTGGAGCGGCACGGCGGTCAAAAGGCCGTGATGGACGCCGCAATGAAAGAAACGATCCGTTTTATGGAAAGGCAGTGCGCCGAAAATAACTTTTATACGCCGCAGCTGATTAAAAACCGCATTTTTGAGCTGATGTGCCTGATTGCCGGGACGTGTAAAAACGAGGACGGCGCAGCGGCGCAAAACCGGGAGGCGGACGAACGGCTCACCCTTGCCAAGCGGCTGATTGCGGCGCGCAGCGGCGCTTTTATCAAGGCGGAGGAGGTTGCCGCGGCTTGCCACATCAGCGAGAAGCAGCTGGGCAGAATCTTTAAAAAGTATGAGGGGAAAACGCTGCTTTCCTACATTCATGATGTCAAAATCGCACAGGCGCAAAAACTGCTCAGCGAGGGGGACGACAGCCTGAAAAAGATCAGCGAGGCGCTGGGCTTTTCAAGCGAATACTATTTTAATCTGTTTTTTAAAAAGAAAACGGGCATGACGCCGGGGGATTACCGCAAGGCACAGCCGGAGAGCCGATGAAAGGATAAGAAAAATGAATACATTTGATAAAATCTATGAAGTGGTGCAAAAAATTCCGAGGGGCAGGGTGGCAACCTACGGTCAGGTGGCGTTTTTGGCCGGCAATCCGCGCATGGCAAGGGTGGTTGGCTACGCGCTGCATCATAATCCGAAACCCTTCATCATTCCCTGTCACCGCGTGGTAAACCGCGAGGGGCGGCTCGCGCCGGCGTTTGCGTTTGGCGGCGAGGAAATCCAAAGGCAGCTTTTGGAGGAAGAGGGGATTGTCTTTGAACCAAACGGGCGGATCGATCTTGCAAAATACGCCGTCACCGCCGAGGACATGCAGGCGTGAAAGACGGTTTTAGATGAATGCATGGGGGTGATGCTTTGCAGATTGAAACATATTGTGAAAAATACCGGGATGCGGTCATTGCGCTGATTCTTACGATACAGAACCGCGAGGCAAAGATTGGTCTGACGCTGCGCGAGCAGCCGGATCTGATGCAGATCCGTCGCGATTATCAGCAGAGCGGCGGCGAATTTTGGGTTGCCGTCCATGACGGCGCGGTAATCGGCACCATCGGCTTGATGCGAAAAGGTTCGTACGGCGCCGTTTTAAAAAAATTCTTTGTCAAAAAGGAATTTCGGTCGCAAAAGATTGGGCTTTCTCTCTACCGGACGCTTTTGGCGTATGCGCAAAAGGCCGGAATCCGGCAGATTGTTTTGGATACCCCGTCGGTTGCCAAGGTATCGCACCGATTTTACGAAAAGGCAGGATTTAAAAAAATCAGCAAAGCAGAGCTGCCGTTTCCGTATACCTATCCCGACAGGGACAGTATGCTGTATCTTTTAGACCTTTGACGTCCGGCATAAAACCGCGCCGACGGTGCGCGGCGTGTGAAACGAATGTTCGGCGGCGCGGCGGACGGCAAACGCCGGGCGATGCTTTGCCGTCTTGACATTTTCAAAAAAGAAACGTATAATACAGATACCCGTAGCGGTATAGGTGGAGGTGTTTTGGATGAAACAGTGTATGGATGCGGAAAATCTGCATCACAGATTGCGGCGGATCATCGGCCAGGTGCAGGCCATCGACCGCATGATCGAGGAAGATATACCGTGTGAGGATATTTTATCGCAAATCAACGCGGCAAAATCCGCCTTGCACAAGGCCGGTCAGGTGGTGCTGGAGGGGCATTTAAAGCATTGCGTCCGTGACGGCATTGAGCACGGCGATGCGGATAAGACCATCGAAAGCTTTGCAAAAGCGGTGGAACGCTTTGCCAATATGAAATAAAAAGGCAGCCGTACGGCTGCTTTTTTTTCTTGACAAATGATACCCATGGGGGTATAATACACATATACCTGTATGGGTATCTATGATAAAAGGAGGTTATACCATGAATCAATTCATCGAAAAGCTGGAGCGGCTGACTGCGTGGGGCGGTACAAAAAAGGATATTATATGCCTGGTTCTGTCCGGGATCTCTCTGCTTTTGAGCATGTTTTCTATCCCGATGCCGATGAACCCGGCGTGGGTTGCCATTATCCTGTGCGGCCTGCCGATTATTCTGGAGGCGGTCATCGGACTGGTTACGGCGTTTGACATCAAGGCCGATGTCCTTGTCTCACTGGCGCTGATTGCCGCGGTTTGCATCGGTGAGGACTTCGCCGCCGGAGAGGTGGCGTTTATCATGCAGCTTGGCGCACTGCTGGAGGAGCTTACCGTCAAAAGGGCGCGTGCCGGGATCGAAAAACTGGTGCATCTTACGCCGCAAACCGCCCGTGTGATCGACGGCGACACAGAAAGGGTCATTCCGTCCGAATCGGTAAAGGTCGGCGACATCATACGGGTTCTGCCCGGCGAGAGCATCCCGGTGGACGGCGTGATCGTATCGGGGCAGACCTCGGTCAACCAGGCGGTCATGACCGGCGAATCGCTGCCCGTTGACAAGATGCCGGGCGATTCGGTGTCCAGCGGAACGGTCAACCAGTTCGGCGCGTTCACCATGAAAGCAACCAAGGTCGGCGAGGACAGCTCCATCCAGAGGATGATTCGGCTTGTGCAGTCGGCGGACGCCGGCAAGGCAAAGATTGTCGGCATTGCAGACCGCTGGGCAACCTGGATTGTGGTGATTGCACTGTCGGCCGCCGCACTGACCTGGCTGCTTTCGGGCGAAATCATCCGTGCCGTCACCATTTTGGTAGTATTTTGTCCCTGTGCGCTGGTGCTTGCAACGCCCACCGCGATCATGGCCGCCATCGGCAACGCGACCAAGCACGGCTTTTTGGTGCGCGAGGGGGACGCGCTGGAGCGGCTGGCCGGGGTGAAAAAAATCACCTTTGACAAAACGGGAACGCTGACGTACGGCACCCCAAAGGTCACCAAGGTCGCAGCGCTGCCGGGCTATACCGAGGAGGAGGTATACGCCTATGCCGCCGCAGTGGAAACGCTCAGCGAGCATCCGCTGGGAAAGACGATTGCAGGCGGTTATGCCAAAGCGATTGAACCGGCGAAAGATTTTAAGATGATTCCCGGCGAGGGCGTGACCGGCACGGTGGACGGCAAGGAAATCAAAGCCGGAAATTTAAAATTGCTCTTTGCAAACGGTGATGCGGCAATGGAAGAGCAGGCGGCCGCCGAAACGGAGACGTACATCGGCGCCGGTTCCACGGTGATTTATATCGCTGTCAGCGGCAGCCTTGCCGGGTATATCGTGTTATCCGATACCGTCCGCGCGGAAAGCCGCCAAACGGTGAAAAGTCTGCAGGAAATCGGCGTCCGTCCGGTTCTTTTGACGGGCGATCATCAAAACGCAGCCGATAAAATCGCGGCCGAGCTTGGCATCGGCGAGGTTCATGCAAACTGTTTGCCGGAGGATAAATTAAACTATATCAAAAAGCTGCAGCGCGAAAATGAGTCCGTTTGCATGATCGGCGACGGCGTGAACGACGCCCCGGCGTTGAAAGCGGCCAATGTCGGGATCGCGATGGGCGGCATCGGGAGCGTTATCGCCGTTGACGCGGCGGATATTGCGCTGGTCGATGATGAGGTAAAAGAGCTTCCGCATCTGATCCGCCTGTCAAAGCGTATGATGACGACCATAAAATGCAACCTGACCTTTTCGATGGGGCTGAATTTTGCGGCGATTCTGCTTGCGATCACCGGCGTTTTAAATCCCGTGGTCGGCGCGCTGGTACATAATGCCGGTTCGGTGCTGGTGATTGTCAACTCTGCCTTTTTGCTAAAGTGGAAGAAAAGGAAGAAAGCCGAAACGTTTTAGGCTATGGCTTAGCTGCATCTTTTTTGACATAGCCGCAGTCGCAGTACGGACCGCCGGCGGCAAGGGTGTGTTTTCGCACAAAGTCGGCCGCGCCGCCGGCCTTGCTCATGGCATAGTCCAGGCGGCAGAGCGCGGGAGTGAGCTCAAAAAGCCCCAGCTCCTGCATCAGCGTGCAGATGCCGCACTTGGTAAACCGCGCCTCATAGCCGCTGCCGTCCTTATATTCATAAAACTCCATGTTCCACGAATACGGGTTGCGGTCGGCGTGCCTTTTGGCGGCGGTCTCTTTCAGCGCCTGCTTTTCCGTCTCGGTAAATTTGTTTTTGCCGCTCATGCGGCAGAACCACCGCATCGGCGCGGTCATCATCGCCGCCTCGTAATAGTCGGCCAGCGCCGCTGCATCTGGCCGCCGCGGCATGGAGAGGACAAAGGCGCCAAGCATGGCGCAGCTTACGATGTTTGCCAAAAAACGGTCGTCCTTTTCAAACTGCGGCAGGGCACGGATGATTTTTTTGTATTTTGCCTTTGCCGATTTTGTAATCGATGTTGCGGCCGCAGCCTCATAGCCGAGGGTGCGGACAAGCTGCTTTTGAAACGACGCCCGAAACAACATCCACATGCCGCACGGAATCCCCGGATATTTCATAACGTTTCTCCCTTATTTTTTATTTTTTTCCATACGATCAGACCCAGCACCAGCACCAATGCATGGCCTGCCGATTCCGAGCCGACGTCCAGCTGATTGAGCGGCCACGGCAAAAGCGTCATAAGGTTGCCGATGATGCCGGCACAGGCAATCGGATTGCAAAGCGTGGCAAGAATCCGCGCGCCGGTACTTTTCAGGGGAATGATCCGTTTCCATACCATGACGACCATCACGAGCGAAAGCAGCCCGTCACCGATGACAAAAGCCGCAAGCATCGGTACGGCGTTGTATGCAAACACCTTGTTTGCAATCGCAGCTGCCGCCGCAATGTCGCCGTATGTATCATACACAAACCGGAAAATCAGCGCGGTATTCATAAACATGGCATGCACATAGGCCCAGCATACCGTACCGGTGATGTAGGCCGCGCGAAAGCCCCTGACCCATTTGAGCGCCCTTAGGTCACGGACGCGATAGTGAAAAATCTGCTCCATCTGCCGAAAACCGATGTAGTAAAGCACGGTGCCGGCCACGCCGCAAAGAATGCTTGCACCCATGCGCCACGTGCTCATATCGAGATAGGCAACCCTTACCATGATGCCGATGGTTTCGCGGCTTTGTGCAGAGCCGAGGGCGGCGTATAAAAAGTCGCCGATGACAAACAGAATACAGCCGAGAGTGCCGAGCATCAGATTCCTTTTTTCTTTTTCCATATGCATCACACACCTCCAAAATCCAAACGCACAATCTGCATTTTCATGACGCGATCCCCGAATTTTGCCAGCAGGCGGAAGAACCTTCCGACAGACGGATCGTTTAAATCGTGATAGCCCAGCATGTAGCCGCGGCAGGTTACGCCGATGCGGCCGCCGCGATCGGAAAGCGCACCTAAATCCGAAACGGAAAAGTAGGCGTTTACATTCTTGATGCTTGCCGCCTTTAACCAGGTTTTGGCAATCATTTTGACGGCGGTCTTTCCGGCGGCGTCAAACACCAGGCGGCCGGAGGGAAACGCCTTTTCCATCGCGAGAACCAGCGCGGTTACCTGATCTGCCAAAAAGTAATAAAAGACGCCGGACGCAAAGAACACCGCGCCGCCCGACGCGTCAATTTTTTGAAACCAGGCGGTATCGTTTAAATCACACGGTATGTTCTGCTCCCGATTGCCGGGCGGCAAGAGCGCATTGCGCACGGCAATCACATCGGGAAAATCAAGATTGAATATTTTGCACATACCATTATCGCAGGCCGCGGCCGTGTTGTCAAGACCGCAGCCAAGGTTGACGACCGCCGCATTCGGGTGTAACTTTAAATAGTCCCGAATCTCGCACGCCATGTCGTATTGCCGCATGGCGACCTCCAAAAAGCCGAACCGCTGCATCAAGCTGCCGGACTTTTTCACTGCGGCGGAAAAATCGTAGTCGATACGGTCAATCAGCCGCGCCGCCGTCTTATCCTGATATAAGTGCGGAAAAAGCGTGCTGCACATCGCTCTTGCGTAAAGCGGAATCATCAGGGTTTCCTGTACGGTGTTTTTTTCGATTTTATACTTCATCCGATTTCCCTCACTTTTTATTTTGCCGCGATGCTCCAGCCCTCTGCCGCCTCGCGGATCTCGGTAAATCTCTTATAAAGTCCGTCCTTTTGCATCAGCGTATCATGCGTGCCGCATTCGGCAATCCGACCGTCATCGACCACCAGAATCTGGTCGGCGTTCTGGATGGTTGCCAGGCGGTGCGCAATGGTGATGATCGTTTTGCCGCGCGTCAGTTCAGAGATTGCCTGCTGAATCAGATGCTCGTTTTCGGGGTCAATGCTGGCCGTTGCCTCGTCCAAAATGACGATCGGCGCATTTTTCAGCAGCATCCGCGCGATGGCGATCCGCTGCTTTTCGCCGCCGGAGAGCCGCTTTCCGGCCTCGCCGGCCGGGGTGTCATAGCCAAGCGGCAGCTTGCTGATAAATTCCTCGCACTGCGCGGCCTTGGCTGCCGCCATGACCTCTTCGTCCGTGGCGCGCGGATTGCCCAGACGGATATTTTCAAGCAGCGAGCAGCGGAAGAGGAAGTTGTCCTGCGTGACAAAGCTTACGTACTCCGAAAGCTGGCGCAGCGGCATGTCCTTTACATTCACGCCGCCGATGGTGATCGCGCCGGAGGAAACGTCCCAAAACCGCGCAATCAGCTTTGCAACGGTGGACTTTCCGCCGCCCGACGGGCCGACCAGCGCGGTAAAGCTCCCCTTTGGCAGGGTTAAATCGATGCCGTGCAGCACCTCGTCTTTTTCATTGCCCGTGTAAGAAAAGCGGACGTCTTTCAGGCAAACATCGGTGTCGGAGATGACGGCGTCCTCGTTCGGTTCCGAAAGAGACGGCATCGTCAAAAATTCCTCCAGGTTTTCAACCGTAAACTTCACCTGGCGCATGTTTTCGGAAAAAACCTCCAGCTTTGCGAGTGAGCCGACCATCGAGATGGAAAGCATCACGGCAAGGGCGGCGTCCGGCGCGGTGATGGTGCCGCGGCTTGCAAGCCAGAGCGCCGCCGGCAGTGTGCCGATCAGCGTTGACGGAAACAGGGCAAAGCTCAGTTTCATGGTGGCAAAGGTGGAGGCAAGCCACTTTACCACAAAGGTACAAAAATCGGTGATCGCGCCGGCATATTTTTCATAGGAGACCCCGGCTCTGCCGAACGCCTTGATGACCTCGATCCCCTCGATATATTCCACAACCGTACTGTTCATATAGGCGCCGGCGTGGTCGTATTTGTCAAAGTTTTTGCCGATGATCTTAAAGGTCAGCCCCATGCAGAAAATGGAAAGCGGAAACGTAACCAGCGACGCAAGGGCAATGCGCCAGTCGATCAGACACAGTGCAATCAGGCTCACCACCGGGAGCACGGTATGCCCGGCGCCCTCCGGGATCATGTGCGCAAGCGGCGGCTCTAAGTTCTCGATTTTATCGACCATCATCGTTTTGATCTCGCCGATGGAGTGGTTTTCCACGTTGCCGAGCGGCGCGTGCAGAAAACGGTCGGCAAGGCGCAGCCGCAGACTCTCCAACACCGCGTACGCCATACTGTGCGAGGTGCCGGTCGACAGGCTGAACGTCAGAATCTTTGCAGCATAGGCCAGCAGCGCAAGCACGCTCCACAAAACGATTGCACCGGCGGTTACCGTCCCGGCCGTAAACAGGCAGATCGCCTTATACATGCAGTAAAACGGAACCAGGCCAAGCATGACGCTCAGCACCGATAAAATGACGGATAAGACCATCTTTCTCTTTTCGCGGTCGGCATAGGCGAAAAGCAGCTGCATCCAGCTTTTCTTTTTTTTGTCCATAAAAATACCCCTTTTCTTTGATAGATTTGATATGTATGTTAGTTAGTTTCCTCTAACCCGTGCGAAAAAAAATAACCTGATATTAGCAATCTAGGCTCGATTTTAAGAGGTGGATTTCCGCCCAAACGGTGTTAAAATACTCGGCAATCCGTTAGGATTACCTCCGATTTAGGCGGATTCGGATTACTAACATCAGGTTAAGAATCATCGGATCCCTAAAATTTCATACCAGCCCGCGGTGTAAAAGTCGTAAAGCGCGTTGATATGCTTCTCTGCGTCATTGGCGTTGTCATCGTGCGCGATAATCTCAAAAATCCCGGTAAAAATGGTGTTTGAGATAATATGGATCAGGGTGTCGTCCATATCGGCGGCCATTCGGTTTTCCTTTTTCAGCAGATGAACCAGCACGGTGCCGGATTTGGTCTCAATCTCGGTCAGGCGTTCAGCGTAACCCTCGTATTCCGTGCCGCCGGCGCAGCAGGCAATCAGCTTAAACGCGTCATAATGCTGATAAATATACTGCATCAGCTGCTCGATCGCGCCGTTTGGCCGCGCCGAAACCTCCGGCAGCGTGGCCAGCTGCAAGTCCAGCCCCTGCTCGGAAAAGTTGTCACTGTATGCCTGATACCGCTTTAAAAATGTCTCTGCCGGTTCTGCCGTCAGAGCGTGAAAGAGCGCCTCTTTATTTGCAAAATAGCGGTAAATCGCGCCCGTGGTAACGCCGACAGACGCGGCGATGCTCCGCAGCGAGGCGCCGCGAAAGCCTTTTTCTAAAAATTCGCCCTTGGCGGCGTGCAGAATCTTTTCTGCCAGTGCATCGTTTGTCGGTCTCATGATACTCTCCTTTTGATAACGTTGTTATCCGATAACAGTGTTATTTTATCACGGCCGTCAATTTCTGTCAACCCCTTTTTGCTAAAATCTTATCATGAGAAAGAGCGTGTATCATCCGGCAATTATTTTGCCGCGGAGTTGTTGACTTTTGTAAACAAATGTGGTATGGTGTAAATATATAAATTTTGTACTTAAATATGCGAGACTGATTCGTTGAATATTGTGGTTGAGGTGATACATTCATGGCAGAGGACAAATTGATTATTACAGCAAAAAAGTACGTCGGGGAAAGTGCGGTTGTATCAGCGCGGCTTCCGGTGGATTTAATAAAACGGTTAGATGATATTTGCGATGTAACGGGAAGAAATAAAAACGAAGTGATTCAAATGTGCATTGAATTTGCGGTTGAGCGTATAGAAATAGATAAATAATGGGGGTATTTTAAATGTTTGCGATTTCAAAGGTAATAAAATACGAGGGTGACAATCAAACCTTTGTGTGGAAGCACCCTTGCGAGGATTTTAATACAACTTCGCAGCTCATCGTTCATGAATCACAGGAGGCCGTTTTCTTTGCAAACGGTCAGGCACTGGATTTGTTTGAGGCGGGACGGTATACACTGAAAACAGAAAATATTCCGCTTTTAAGACATGTTATAAATCTTCCGACAGGTGGAAAAACTCCGTTTCATTGTGAGATATACTTTATTAACAAAACACATCAGATGGCGATAAAATGGGGTACCGACAGTCAGATTCAATACATGGATCCGACATATCGTTTTCCGCTTCAAATAGGGTTGTCGGGTGAAATGACTCTATCTGTGGAAGATTCGCGAAAACTGCTTGTTTATATTGTCGGAACAGAGAAAGTATTGACGCAGAAAGACTTGACACAAAAATTCCGTGCTTTGCTTATGTCAAAAATCAAATCATACATAGGCAAGACTATGCAGGAGTCATCATTTTCTATATTTGAAACCGATTCTCATATGAGTAAGATTTCAGAAAATCTGCATAAGATGTTAATTCCTGATTTTAAGGAATACGGAATTCTTCTTCAAAAATTTTATGTAACTAATATTGCAAAGCCTGACGGCGAAACCGCCTATGAAAAGTTCAAGGAGCTTCATATAAGACAGTATTCGGATGTTGCCGAGGCACAATTAAAGCAAACGATTGGTATTATTGATGAAGAAACCGAGAAAAAACGTAGAATTATTGAAGCGGAAGGCATTGCCGAAAAACGAAAGATAGAAGGATATACATACGCACAGGAGCGAGGGTTTGATGTTGCTGAAAAAGTAGCAGACAACGAAGGCGTAGGGAATTTTTCAAGTCTTGGATTAGGCTTAGGATTGATGGGCGGTGTTGCCGGAACCGTTGGGGATATGACGGAAAAATCACTCAAACAAACTTCGGCGGAAACCGTGTCTGACGATATGGCTGAATTTAAGAAAAAACTTGAAAAGCTTATTATGATGCGAGATATGGGCGTAATAACCGAGGAAGAGTTTAATCAGCAGAAATTCAAAATGATGGAAAGCTTATAATTGGAGGGAGCATGATGGGATTTACAAAAAACAAGGGTTGGAGTATTGCCATTGCACTTATATTGATTATTGTGTTCAGTGTGACAATGTTTATGCTGCCGCTTGAGCACGGCATAATGTTTTGGATGGGCTATAGCTTCGAAATCTTTTCGGTTATATTTTTGTTATCTGTAACGCTGGTTCTGTTAAATAAATCCGATATAAACGATAAGTTTCACGGATTGCCTGCATTATCTTTAGGCTGGATATATTTTGTTATCCAAACAGGATTGTCGGTAAAACAGATGACAGACGTGCAATTCCCTTATACATACGGGATGATAGGAGATGTTGTTTTAGCGGCGCTCGCAAGTATCGTGCTGATATTGACGTTTGCTGCTGGGCGTGAAATAAAACAGGTTGAAAAAGAAATTGACAAAAAAGTATCTTATATCAGAAACCTTCGCGCAGACCTTGAATTGCTTAATGCGAAAGATTCGGATGCGGCAAATGCAATATCCAAATTAGCAGAAGCTGTTCGGTTCAGCGATCCGATGAGTCATTCTATGCTTTCCGGTATAGAACACAAAATGTCTGAAAAGTTTGATGTGTTAAAAGACAATACCGACAATGCAAGTATGGTTATTGCAGTCTGCAGCGATATGCAGCAGCTTTTAAAGGAAAGAAACGAAAGGTGCAAGACTTTGAAAAAAGTGCCGGAACCGCAAAGAGAAACAGATAATTCCGGAGCGGGCATTATATCCGCTGCTTTTGGTGTTGTCAGCATAGCAATTTTAAGTGTTTTAACAATATGCTTTGTTTTTATACCGAACAGTAAATATAACGAAGCTATGGCACTGTATGCACAACAGCGATATGAGGAAGCTGCAGCTGCCTTTTCTGAATTGGGCAGCTATATAGACAGCACCTATAAGGTTACCGAAATAAATGAAAAAATAACAGATGAAAACTATGAGATTGCTGAGAGTTATTATAAAGAACAGAATTATGTTGAGGCATTGAAATTATATTCGCAATTGGGAGATTATAAAAATTCAAAGGACAGAATTGAACAGATACATAATAAGTTTGCCAATGGCGGAGAGATATATTTCGGTACATATAAGGGAAATACGGTCCTTTGGACAATTCTCAAAACAGAGCAGGACAGAATGCTTCTTATTACAAAGGATTCGGTTGAAAACATAGCTTTTAACGATGAAGTCAAAAATATAACTTATGAAAATAAGAGATTGGCTTAACTCCGGTTTTGTAAAAGAGTTTTCCGAAGGACAAAAAGAAAGAATTTTGAAGCAGACTGAAAATTCTGATGATGAAATATTTATATTAAACAAAGAAGAATATGAGGAATATTCAAAAAACTTATCGTTTAATACAGATTCTGATTGGTGGCTCAGAACAAAAACTCCTGCCGGAATGATGTTTGTAAACGAAGCCGGTGAAGTGAACGAAAACGGAGAAAGTGTCGTCAGAGCGATAGGAGTACGTCCGTGCGTTTGGATAAGTTTGAAATAGGGGAGAAGACTTATGATATTCAAGTGTAAAATATGCGGCGGAGAGTTAAACATTGAAAGAGGACAAAGTATCGTCGAGTGCGAATATTGCGGCGTAAAACAGACCTTGCCGAAATTTCTCGACGAAAATACAAAGCGGATGTACGACAGGGCAAACAGCTATCTAATGCACAACGAATTTGATAAAGCGGAAAATATATACAATCAAATTCTGTTTGCCGACAAGGAAGATGCAGACGCATACTGGAGCCTTGTGCTTTGCAAATATGGCATTTCCTATGTCAAGGATCCGAAAACGGGAAGGTATGTTCCGACCTGCAACCGTACATATTACTCTTCAATTTTTGACGATGAAAACTACAAAAATGCAATAAAACATGCAAATGAAGAAAAATCAGAGTTATTCAAAGCGGATGCCAAAACAATAGATGACATTCAGCGCGGAATTATTGCAATTTCAAAAAAGGAGAAGCCGTTTGATATTTTCATTTCCTACAAGGAAACAGGCTCAAACGGCGGACGGACAAAGGAAAGCATCGCCGCACAGGATTTGTATGAAAAACTGTCCGCCGAGGGCTACAAAGTATTCTTCTCGCGAATCACGCTTGAAGATAAAATCGGCACGGAATATGAGCCGTATATTTATGCTGCCCTTGCGTCGAGCAGGGTGATGATTACCGTATGTTCGTCAAAAGAAAATATCGAATCCGTATGGGTAAAGAACGAGTGGGCGAGATTTCTTTCTTTTGCACAGAAAGATAGCACGAAAACAATCCTACCGCTTTATTTTGATATGGATAAATCAGATTTGCCGGACGAATTTGCCCATCTGCCGTCCTATGATATGAAAGCCGAGGGCTTTGAGCAGGATTTGCTCAGAGGCATTAAAAAGCTGATACCGCTCCCGATTATGGAAAAAGAACGCAGAGAAAAGCGAAAAAAGCTTTTCAAAAAAATCGGGATTGGTACGGCGGCGTGCTTCGTTGTTGCAGCAATTTGTATGATCCCGTGGTTTATGAAGCTGCCGGATTACAATGCCGCAATGCAGCTTTATTATGATAAAAATTATCCCGAAGCAACCTGGGCGTTTGATGAACTCGGCAGTTACAGAAATGCAAAGGCAATGAAGGATAAATGCGAGAGAAGCTGGAGAAAGAGCTTGGCAAATACAGTTGCCAATCATTTTGCGTTAGGATCGTACTATATAACACAAAACAATACAATTGATGAATTTAACTTAAAAAAAGGAACAGCAAACCAAAAAATCGAAATAAACGAGCACGGAAAAATAGTTTCTATTGAAGCCGGGAATGAAGATCTGTGTGCTTTATATGAGGACGGCTATGTATATAATTCCAATAACGGCGATCACGCCGATGCTTCAGATGATTTAAATGGTGTAATTCAAATATCGCCTGTTTTCAATCAGACATTTGTTGCTTTGACGTCAAACGGAAAAATGGTTTTTGGAGATATGGACTACAAAAATGACAATGCAAGCAGAAATGACAAATGGCTTGCGGATATTGCGAAATGGGATAATATTATCTTTTTTGATTATTACAGAGACAGTCTTATGGAGGATGCCGCAATAGTTGGAGTGAAGTCTGATGGGAAAATTTGTGCAGTTTCTTATTCGCCGGAGTTTCACTCATCGGTAGGAAAAGCAAAATTTAATTATGAAGAAGGTATAAGTAATTTTTATGATGTTAAATGTATTGATGTTTCGGTTAATGCCTCAATATC
>OLOI01000554.1_pt1 | contig 36916 bp, 26 predicted proteins | sample 1672131 | NCBI WGS metagenome assembly OLOI01 (sample SAMEA3136651, study PRJEB25190) | human gut metagenome
GAGCTGCTGCTTCTTTTTTGCGATATAACATAGTCAAATTCATCAGCCCTTTAATGCTGCAAATCTGTCGTAAGCTGCCTGCTCAATTTCCAGCAGACGGCCGGCGTTCACCCGGGCCTCGTGGACTGACTGCCCGGCGATCACCGAGTCGGGCCGGGCGAAGTATACGTACTCGAAGATACAGGCGGCCCGGGGGCGCGGCGGCACAGCCTGCTCGCTTACCATGCCCTCGGCGGTGAAGCGCACCATCTCGCCGGGTTCCACGTCGCGCACGTACTCGGCGCCGACGATGTCGAGGCCGCAGGTTTCCGACGACACCACCCAACCGCGTCCCTCGGGCAACTGACCGATGCACAAGGGCCGAATGCCATGGGGGTCGCGGAAGGCGTAGAGCGCCTCGGGGCTCGCGAGCACCATGGCATAGGCGCCTTCCAGGTTCTCCATGGCGTAGCGGATACCCTCGCGCAGATGATGGGTCTGGCGCGTGAGGTGGCCGATGGCCTTGGCCGCCACCTCGGAATCGGTGCCGGCGCGCAGATGCTCGCCCTCGTCGATGAGCTGGGCCCGCAGGTGGTTCGTGTTCACGAGCGTGCCGTTGTGGGCCAGCGCGATGAGCGTATCGTCGATGGCGGAGATATGCGGCTGGGCCGCCTCCCAGGAGGCCTTCCCGCCGCTCGTGGAATAGCGCACGTGCCCGATGGCCACCACGCCCTCGCCAAGACCCGCCAGCGTCGCCTCGTCGAAGACCTGGGTCACAAGCCCCAAGTCCTTCGCCTCGATGACCGTGGAGCCGTCGCCCACGGCAATGCCGGCGCTCTCCTGGCCGCGATGCTGCAGGGCCTGCAGCCCGTAGCAGGTCAGGCGCGCCACGTCCTCGCCCGGTGCGTACACGCCGAAGACGCCGCACTCCTCTTCCAACCGATCCGGCTGCTCGCCGGGAAATACGCTGTCCGCCACTAGTTCTCCGCTCGTTCTTGCGCATCGGCGGCGATCTCGTCGGCCGCGCCGTCTTCCACCGCCGTGTCGCCCTGATAGGTATCGGCGCCAACATAGCTGATGGGCACGAATTCGGCAACATCGGCGAAGGTGATATAGCGCCAGGTGTTGTCGGCTCCATCGCACGTACAGAAACCGAAGAGCTTCGTCGCGTCGGCGAGGGTATCGGTGGTATCGGGGTCGGGCGTGACGATGGACTCCTCCACGAGCCAGTCCTTGAAGGCCGTGAACTCCTCGTCGGTGGGATAGTTCGGCGTGGCAATGGAGGCATGGGTCATGGGGACGTGCTCCACAGCGAACGTTTGCAGGCGGTAGTTGCCTTCGGGCGTGAGCAGGTAAATCGTGCGATGCTCGTTGAAGATAGCCGAATCGCGGAACTCGGCGAACAGGGCGAACATGGATCCGTTGCGCATATGGTGGCCGTAGAGGATGTTCACCTCGTCGGAGAAGTCGCCGGCGTTCTCGCCCGAAAGCATGATGGAGCCGAACTCGGCGCCGAAGGAGCCCTCGCCCAGGCTGAAGTTGTGGTGCAGGTAGTACTCCGAGTCGCCATCTTTGTGAGCCACCGGGTAGTTGATGATGGTGCCGGGCATGTACACCCACGCGACGATGTCCGGGTTTATCGCGCGCAGGGCGCCCCAATCGACCACCAGATCGGCCAAGTTGGTCACCTGCCCATCTTCCGGCACCTCGACGGCGCGGCTGGCAATCTCCTCGTACTCGTTCTGGCCCTGCCGATAGGTGTAGAACAGGTAGCCCAGCGTTCCCACCGAGCCGATGAACACGACGAGCGCAAGCCAGAACACGATGCGCCAGAAGCACCCGCGCTTCTTCTTTTTCTTCTTGGTATCGGTATTCTCTGCGGTAGCCATGAGGCGTCCCCCTTCGATATCGATCTCTCTACCTAGCGTCGGCCCTAGGGGCAGTCGTTCGACCGCGCTGGCTGCGACGTCTTGCCGGCCCTGCGCCGACGTTCTCGCCTCCCCGGCCTTGCGACCTGCGGAAAACAAAAAAGGCCCCGCAGGGGCCCTGAGCTCACCCCGTCGAACGGGCGAGCATTTACTTCTTCATTTCGTCCATGAAGCCCTTGGCAATGAACACCACAATGACGAGCACGATGATGGCCACAACGACCCAAATGGCCTCCATGGGCACTTCGAAACCGAACAAAGACATAGCGGACTCCTTCCATGCAACGGGCCCGTCCTCTGCGCACCCGCCAGCTTGCTGATGTTGGGTTCATAGTACCCTGAACCCCGGGTTGGCGCAAGGAAAAACCCTGTAGCGACGGCGAACTGCCTTCCCGAAAGGCGCTACGAGGCAGGGCACTCGCCGAGGCGCTTCTCCAGGGCTTCCACGATGATGCGCAGGGCCTTGATGCGAGCGTAGCGCTTATCATCGGATTCCAGCACGATCCAAGGGGCGAACGTGGTCGACGTCAGGCGGAACATATCGTCGATGGCGGCCTTGTACTGGGGGTACTTCTCGCGATTGCGCCAGTCGTCCTCGGTGATCTTCCACTGCTTGGCCGGATCGTCCTCGCGATCCTGGAAGCGGCGCAGCTGCTCTTCGGGGCTCACATCGACCCAGAACTTCAGCAGGATGGCGCCCCAGTCGACCAGATCGTGCTCGAACTCGTTGATCTCATCGTAGGCCCGCGACCACTCGGCCGGCGTGGCGAAGCCCTCCACGCGCTCCACGAGCACGCGGCCGTACCAGCTACGGTCGTACATGCCCACGTGCCCCGCCTTGGGCAGGCGCGTCCAGTAACGCCAGAGGAACGGATGGGCAAGCTCGGGCTTGGTGGGCGCCGGCGACGGGAAGATGGTGTAGGCGCGAGCGTCGAGGGCCTGGGCGACACGCTTGATGTTGCCGCCCTTGCCGGCCGCGTCCCACCCCTCGTACATGAGAATGAGGGGGACCCGGCGCTGGAACATGATGTTCTCCAGGCGGAACAGGCGATCCTGCAGGCGCTTGCGCTCGGTTTTGTATTCCTCCAAGGTGAGCACCAGGCTGTGGTCGATCGTGTCCACCTGGGGGTAGTGCTTCACGATGTCGAAGCGGGACTTCTTGGGGGCCAAATCGTGGGCCGCGGCCGCCTGGGCCTCGGCGCGGGCCAAAGCCACGCCGGTTAACATGCCGCGTCCAGGCTGGGTCGCCGGCGCTGGCACCGCACCGGCTGCCTCGGCAGCGGCGGCCTCTTCCACGGCGCGCTCTTCCGCGAGAAGCGCATCGGCCTTCTCGCGGGCCGCCAGCGACGCCTTCAGCACGTCGTCGGCCTCCTTGCGGGCGAGTGCGCGCTCCAGGGCGTCCACCAGCGTGCTGGCGATGGTGAGGTTCGTGCGGCGCTTGTCCTCGCCGTTGAGCAGCACCCAGGGAGCGAAGTCGTAGTCGCTGCGCTCGAGCAGACGGTCGTACAGCTCGTAGGCGGTCTCGTAGCCGTGATGGCTCTCGAGCTTCTTCTCGGTCACGCGCCAACGGGTCACGGGATCGTCGTGCAGCCGCTGCAAGCGTTCGACTTGGGCTTTCTTGGTCATATGCACGAAGAACTTCACCACCACGTAGCCATCGGCCACAAGCTGCTGCTCGAAGTCGTGAACGGAATCCAAGTAGTGGCGCTCCTCCTTCTTGGGAAGCAGCAGTTTGGCCGGCGCGTTGTAGAGCATATGCTGAATGACCGCCGTATACCAACCGCGATCGTAGAACGTGATGGAGTTCCGCTCGCCTAAGGCCTTCCAGAAGGGCTGCATAATGGGGTAGAAGCCCGTCACGCCGCACTCGCGGCCGACGAACTCGCGCTCGGTGTCCGGATCGAGGTCGAGCCCCACGTAAACCCCGGTGGAGCGGGCGTCTAAGTGATACATGAGATCGGAGATACGACTGCCCTTGCCGGCGCCGTTCCAGCCCTCGAACAGTACCACGAGCCCCACGCCCTCGTTATGAGCCTGCTGCTGGAGCACCACGAGCTTGGCCAGAAGTTCGTCCCACTGCTCCTTGTAGACGGCCTTCTTCATGGGCTTCTTGTTGAACGTGACCTTCTCGAGCATGGCTTTCCTTTCCCCTATCTTTGGGCGTTCGTCTTCTGTGAGAACCGGGCGCTGCGACGCCGGCCTATTTGCCGAACAGGCGGCGAAAGAACCGCGCGATGGCATTGCCCTCAGGCGCCGGTTCCACCACGGCGGCCGGCACGATGGCGCGGCCGTCATCGGTGCGAGCGGCATCGATGACCTCGGTTGCGGGGGCCGGAGCGGGGGCCGGAGCAGGGGCCGGTGCCGCAGCAGCGCTCGGCGCGGTATCGGGCAGCGGGCGCCCCTCTTCCACGGCCGTTGCCGCCGCGGCATCCAACTCCGCGCGTTCGGCCACGGGGCCCTCGGCGGTCGGGGCTGTCGCAGCCGGATCAGCCGCCTCGGCCGGATCGGTCGCAACCGGATCAGAACCGGCAGCAGGGGCATCTTCCGAGGACGCCGTCGCCCCTTGGGCCTCACGGGCCTGCAGAGCGGCCACCTCCTGGGCCACGCCCTTGGTCACCGCCTCCAAAACCGACGCCGCCGTAGCCGTCGCAGCCGCGGCCATGGCATCGGCCGCATCGCGCACGGCCTTGGCCTCGGCCGCCTCCAACTCCGGCGAGCGATGGGCGATAAACTCCGACTCCTCTTCCGTCACCACCTCGTCGGCGCCGGCCGGGGCGCTCCCTGCGGTCGCCACCTCCCCGAGCGGAAACACCATGCGCGCACTGCCGCCGTTGTTGGCCTCCTGACGGGCGGCCAGCTCGGCCGACACGAGCTTCATGCGCTGAGCTTCGGCAATGAGGTACTTCTGGGAATCGAACAGCTCTACCTCCCCGTTCTCGTCGCGCTCAGCGAAGGCGCCGAGCGCCGTGTAGGAGCCGTCGGGCAGAAGCTCGCGCAGCTTGGCGGTGTCGGAGTAGCAGATGCCCAAATACCCCAGCACCTGGTTGCGCAGCGTGTCGTTCAGAATGGGCCAGGCGATCTCGATGCGCTTGTCCATGTTGCGGGTCATGAGGTCGGCGCTGGACAAATACAGCTTGCAATCGTCGCGCGGGCCGAAGCCGTAGATGCGGCTGTGCTCGAGCAGCTGGCCGACGATGGACACCTCGCGCACGCGGTCGGTGTAGCCTTCCACGCCCGGCAGGATGCAGGAGATGCCGCGCACGAACAGGTCGATGGGCACCCCCGCCTGGGAGGCCTCCACCAGCTTGTCGATGACCTCCTTATCGGTGATGGAGTTCGTCTTGAAGAACAGCCCACACTTCTCGCCGCGGCGCGCGCGCTCGATCTGCACGTCGATGTTGCGCAGGATGTTCTGCTTGATCATGAGCGGCGCGACCCACAGGATGTCGTAGTTGTCCGAGGTGTTCTCCAGCGCCATGTTGCGGAAGAAGTCGGCAGCGTCGTGACCGATTTGGGAATCGCAGGTGATGAACGAGAAGTCGGTGTAGAGCTTCGCCGTCTTCTCGTTGTAGTTGCCCGTACCCAGCTGGGTGATGTGCTGCAGGCCGTTTTCCGTCTGACGCGTGATAGTGCAGATCTTCGAGTGCACCTTGAAGTTGCGGAAGCCGTAGATGACGTGGCAGCCGGCGGCCTCGAAGCGCTGGGACCACTCGATGTTGTTGGACTCGTCGAAGCGGGCGCGCAGCTCGAACAGCGCCGTGACCTCCTTGCCGTTCTCGGCGGCGTTGATGAGCGCCTCGGCCAGATGCGACTGGCTCGCCAGGCGGTACAGCGTGATTTTGATGGAAACGACGGCCGGGTCCACCGAGGCCTCGCGCAGAAGCTGCACGAAAGCGTCCATGGACTGGTAGGGGTACGACAACAGCACCTCGTGCTCGCTCACCTGCTCGATGATGGAGCGCTTGCGATCGAGGCAGGCGGGCCACTGAGGCGTGAACGGCGCCTGGGTGAGCGCGGCGCGCGCCTCGGCGGACAGACGACTGCCCAACCCCCAGGTGTAGCCCATGTTCAGCGGCACGCGGGTGACGAACAGCTGGTGCTCGGCCAGGCCCAACTTCTCCAGCAGAAGCCCCTTCACCGTGCGCGAGAGCGGCCGCTCGCTTTCCAGGCGCACCGGCGCCAGGCGGCTGCGCTTCTTCAGGATGCGCTTCATGTGCTCGCGGTAGTCCTCGCCCTGCTCTTCGGCGCCTTCCGTGGCATCCAAATCGGCGTTGCGGGTCACGCAGATGATGTTGGTGTGCTTGACGGTGTACATCGAGAAGACCTCGGCAGCGAACATCTCGATGGCGCGCTCCACCAGGATGAACTGCAGCCCGTCGCCGGGCAGTTCGATGACGCGGCTCGTCTGGCGCGGTAGCGGGATGATGCCCAGCGTCACGCCCTCGGCTCCCAGATTCTTCGTGGCCTTCGCCTCGGCCTTGTCGCGGGCGCGCTCCTCCTTCGACTTCTTCGCCTTGGGACGCGCCTCCTCATCGAGGCGCACGACGATGTACAGGCCGCCGTTTTCCAGGTGCGGGAAAGGGTGCCGCGCGTTGATGATCTGCGGCGAGAGGAAGGGCAGCACGTTGTCTTCCATGTAGCCGCGCAGATAATCGCGCTGCTCGGCCGTGAGGTCTTCCTTGTGCAAACCGCGAATGCCCTGTTCGGCGAGGAGGCTGCGGACCGTTTTATAGGTTTCCTCGTAGTAGGGGTACAGCTCGTGGCAGCGGGCGTAGATGGCGTCCAGCTGCTGGGCCGGCGTCATGCCGGACTTCGGGTCGATGATGGACTTCTTCAAAAGCGACAGGTCGGTGAGCGAGCCGACGCGCACCATGAAGAACTCCTGCAAGTTGCTCCAGAAGATGGAGATGAAGTTCAAACGCTCAAGCAGCGGCACCGTGGGATCGGCGCCCTGGTCGAGCACGCGCTTGTTGAAATCGAGCCACGAGAGCTCACGGTTCTGCATATAAGGCGGCTTCACAATCGTCGTCGTTGCCGCGGTATCCTTCGATGCCTGTGCGTTCATGGGCCTAGCCTTCTCCCTCTTGTATAGTCGCTGGCCGAAAAAATCAAGCCGCGCACCGGAACGCGCGCGACCTATGTATTTTACCATTCTTTGGACGATTAGCCGAAATTTGGCAACGGGATGTCAACGGCCCTGGAAAAAGCAGTCCGATGCGTCAGGCCGCTCCTAAGATCCTCGCCAAAACGCCCACCCTACAAGCTCGCCGCCCCGAGACAGTTCACCCCATTGGCCTCGCAGATGGCTCTCAGCTTCTTGTCAAACGTGAAGAGCGTAGCAGCATTGCGCCGAGCGAGGACGAGATAAAGCATATCGTAAACAGGGTGGTTGTTCCGCGCAGCCTCATGAAGCGCCTCCAGCAGAAGCGATTCGTCATCCGCATAACCGTCTATCAAATCAAGCGCATTCTGGAAGAGCTCGATGCCTTCCTCCTCGGAAAGACCCCCTATCCGTATGTACTTCCAAGCCACATTGCCCATTTCGGTTACGAAGCATCGCGGAGCGATGATCGCCTCCCCATTGCCCACAAGCATTCTGAGCGCCTGCCCCGCTTCTCCGCCTTGGGCCATCGCCACGGCGGCATTAGCATCCAGAACGATCATTGACGCCCCCCTCGTCTTCGATGTCGGCAAAAGGATCAAGGGATGCCATAATGCGATCGGTGCGCTCTTCCCTTCCCTCTCTTACCAATGCAACGATCTCATCAGTCGTCAGCGTCTTGCACTTCCAGTTCAGTTCATCGAAATTGGCGAAAATCTGCTGACGCCTCTGCGCTCGGGACTCCTCGATTGCCCCTCTTTCCTGCCAGAAGCTTCCCTTTGCGACCCCCGCAGAAGCGAGCTGAATATCACCATTGCGCGGCGCAAGGCGTGACAGACGATCTGCATCGAACGGGAAGGGCTCCTGCCGCAGCGCCGATGCCTCGGCCAGCATCTCCTCCACGGCGATGATCGTCTGCTGGGCAATAGAGCGATGGTTGCGCGACGCGTATTCCTTCAGCTCATCGTAAAGCATCGCCGGAAAATCCCTTACCTGAAGCGCAGGCATCTCTTGTCCTCTCTTCCGGAGCAATCGTTGCATGCATTATACCTACTTTTACATGCATATACAAGCGGCCTAGTGCAATCCCCGTTCTGACTACCGTTCTACCGATAGTCAGAACGGGGTCACCGTGGCGATCGCCCTGGCCCGCGTCCTCGGCTGCTCCGTGGAGGATCTGATGCAGGGGGTGTAAAGATCAATCAGCTGCGCCGTCGACGAGCTTGAGGCCGATGACGCAGCCGACAAGGCCCGCAATGAGTAGGATGCGGGCGAGGCTTGCGGGCTCCGACCCTGTGACCATGCCGTAGATGACCGTGAGCGCCGCGCCGATGCCGACCCACACGGCGTAGGCGGTTCCCGTCGGCAGCGTCTTCACAGCGAAGGAAAGCCCCAGCATGGATAGCACCAGGGCCACAACGAACACAATGGTGGGGCCGACATGGGTGAAGCCCTCGGACTTGCCGAGGGCTATGGCCCACACCGATTCCATGACGCCGGAGGCTATAAGCACCAGCCAACTCATTATTCGTCGATCACCATGGTCGGATTGTCGCGGGTGACGATCTGCTTGGCGAAGATGTCGGCACCCAGGTACTGCTGCACCATGGCGGCCAGCTGGTCGGTGGCAGCCGCCAGATCGTCGGCGCGGGCCGGATCGACGGACTCGATGATGAGGAAGGCCTTCTTCGAATCGTCGGTCAGGGCCGTGCGCTCGCCGTCGCGCCAGTTCCAGCAGCGGCAGATGGCACCGGCATCGTCGCGATAGCACAGCTCGCCTTCCAACGTGGGCGCGTCCTCCTCCTCGCCGAGCGGACGGAACGCATCGCCGCCCTCGGTAATGCCGAGGCGAATGTCACCGGCCATGGCATCGATGTCCTCACCGCCCACGGGCAGCGCGTGCGTAAGCGACACCGTGTTGTAGATGTCCACCGACGGCGTGATGGAGCCCACGGGATTGCCCTTCAGCACGCGCTTCAGCAGGTTCTCGATGGAACAGCGCGCTCCCTTCTTCGTCTTGAACTTCTGGTAGGCGTCGCGCCATACGGCCACCACCTCGTTCTGCGAGATGGTGTTGCTCTCCAGGTGCTGATCGGCCTTTCCGTTGGCCTCGGCCAGAGCGCGCGCGATGGCGGCGGCGTCTTCGGGCGCCACCTCTTCAGTCGGCTTCATGTTGTGAGCCACGACGATGCCGATCTGAGCCTCGGGGAACAGCTCCCAAAACGACTCTTCCGTCACGAACTGCTTCATAGGTCTTCCTTTCTCGACGGCCGTCGCGCCCGCAAAGCCCTCAGCTTCGCGTGCCAGCACAAACGCGACGACCTTCTCCAACGAAAAAGCGCCCGCGGGGCGAACATCTTCAAAGGCCTAACGATGTCCGCGCTGCGAGCGCTTCGTGCCTACCCGGCGGCAGGCTATGTGCTTTAAGCTGGCTCCATGATAGCACGATGGCAGCGGCTATATCCAGTTTGGCATTTTCAGAGACCGAACTCCACGAGCAGCGCTTCGCGGTAGGCAGCGTCCTCGGAGACGCGCTTTGCGTCGTCGAGGCGGCCCGCGTCAATAAGACGACCGACGAGAGCTCCTAAGCGATCCATGCCCTGCTCGATACCCTGCTCGATACCCTGCTCGATACCCTGCTCGATGCCCTGCTCGATGCCCTGCTCCAGAGCCTCTTCCCTGGCCCGGCGACAGCGCATCTCGGTCTCCTGCTCATAGGTCAGCACGCGATTCACCCACTCTCGATCTTCGTTGAACGCATCGACCAGAGCGTCGATCTCTTCCGACAACGGCCCCAAGGCCTCTCCAGTCTGGAGGTATCGTAGCACATCCCGCAAGCCGGGATCAGCAGCTGTCTCCCACGCTGTGGCATTGAGCACCACCCAGGGAGAGCCGTCCCCTACATCAAGATCTCGATAATCAATGCACTGCCGCTCAATCACGTACAATGGGGAGCCTTTGCCATAGGCGTCGAAGGTGCAGACGAACATCACGTAGCTCTCAGGCAGATCACCGAAGTCCGCCCCCGCGCCCAGCTCGCCCACGTCCATGGCGGCCTGGTAGTAGCGCATGCGACGCCCTAGGTCGCGTTCCTTTGCGACTTGCATCTCGATGTCATAGACCCGCCCGTCCCCTCTGGCGAACACATCCAGGCGCACGCCCCGCCCTGACGTCAGCGGCTCGAAGCACTGCTCGGCGTTCAAGTAGGATATCTCGCCCGCCTCTATCCCAAGCGCGGCGCGCAGAATCTTGCGGCAAACATCCTTCTCGCATAGTACTCGATTAAACATCCAGCGGTCCTGGAACCCCAGTTTTCTCTTTGTCATCATGAACCCCCTTCGATCAGCGACAAGTCGATGGAGGGACATTCTGCCAGAGCACGACCGTAGCAATGACGCGGGAAAGTCCCGTTCTATTCCTCGCGCCAACCGCAACGGAGTCGCACTAGAGTCGCATCTTCTACCCGATGCCGCCGTAGAAGATGCCGAGCACGATGACCAGCGCGGTGATGCCCACGAACACGTAGCGGGTGAACACGTTGAACCACGCTCCCAAAGGCTTCTTGCGCCCCAGCTCCGCCTGGCTCTTCGCGAAGCCCGCCGGGCACACCCAGAAGAACATGATGGCCGCCAGGAACGCGCCCACAGGGATGACGTAGATGGAGATGACGTCCATCCAGTCGCTCACCGAGCTGCCGCCTTCGATAAACAGGCCCACGGCCACGGCAGCCACGGCGATAATGCCCACCGACGCCAACCGCGACAGTCCCAGCTGTTTCTGAAGCGCCTCCACCGGTGCCTCGAACAAATTCATGAGGCTCGTGATGGCGGCGAACACCACGGCCACGAACAGGATGACCGCGAAAACGCCGCCGAAAGGCATCTCCTGAAACACCTGGGCCAGCGTGATGAACAGAAGCGGCGGCCCAGAGGACACGTCCAACCCGAAGGCGAACACCGCCGGCACCACCACGCACGCGGACACGAGCCCCGCGATGGTGTCGAAGATGGCGACGTTCTTCGCCGCGTCCACCACGTCCACGTCTCGCTTCAGGTAGCTGCCGTACACCAGCGTGCCGCAGCCGGCCAACGACAGGCTGAAGAATGCCTGGCCGAGCGCGTACACCCAGGTAGTGGGATTCAGCAGCGCCTCCCAGCGGGGCACGAGCAGGTACAGATAGCCCGCTTCCGCCCCCGGCAGCGTGGCCACGCGGATGGCGATGATGACGAACAGCACGAAGAAGGTGGGCATGAGCACCTTGTTCGCCTTCTCGATGCCCCGGGACACGCCGAGGATCATGATGCCGAAGGTGATGGCCAGCCCCAGCAAGTGGAAACCCACGTTACCGAAGTCCGACGCCATGGCTCCGAAGAAGGCGCCCGTATCGGTTTGGGCCATAAGCTCGCCGGTCATCGCCGAGAACAGGTAATGGCAAGCCCAGCCCAGCACCACGGCATACCCGATGGCCAAGGCGAGCGACCCCAGCGTGGGAATTAGCCCGATGATCTTGCCGATGCGCTCGCCATGCCGCACGCCGCGCATCTCCATGGCGCGCCCGAAAGCGCCCATGGGGCCGGTGCCCATGGCGCGGCCGAAGGCCATCTCCCCGATCACGCCAGTGAAGCCGAGCAGGGCCACGAAGATGAGGTACGGAATGAGGAAGGCCGCGCCGCCCAGCTGGGCCACACGGTAGGGGAACAACCAGATATTGGCCATGCCCACCGCACTGCCCACGCAGGCGAGGATGAACCCGGTGTGGGTGGCCCAGGTGTCGCGACGCCCGCGACCCGAACCGCCCGATGGGTTCGGCGCACCGACGGCCGTCTCCTCTCCGACCTCGATGGCCCGCGCCTCCTCCGCAATGATGTTGTCGTCTCTTGTCGCCACAGCATCCTCCTTGAATTTCTGTGACTTCCATCATAGCGAAAGGCACGAAACGAACAAGCAAGTTCTGGCCAGAGGGAGAATCCTGCACACTTTTCCGGCGCGTTCAACAAGGGGCAGCAACGCCAGCGGGATGCTAGGAATGCAGGAAACCGCTCGCTTCCATTTCGTCGAGCCAGGCGGCCACCTCGTCGCGGGACTGGGTGGGAGTCCCGTTGAAATAATGACGCAACGCATCGGCGATGCCCTCAGCGGAAAGGCCCGTGAGGGCCAAAGCGAGAATGGAGCCGCCCATCTTATTCATGGCAAAGCACTTGCCGTCGGCATCGTACAGCGAGACGCCCTGGCCGCTTCTCGCCAGATAGGCCCCAGGAGCGAGGGATCGCGTTTTCATGTCGCCCGTCCTTTCGGCAGCAGATAAAGCAGGACCGAGGACAGAAAGCTCTTGCGCCGATCACTACCAAGAAATAACGACAGTGTAACGGTGACTCCTTGTAAATAACCCCAGGTTAACAGCGATGCCGCGTTCTGTTGCCAAAGCGAAATCAATGAGCTATTCGCTTATAGAAGAACATAATCGAGCGAGCCTTATGATTCCGACGAGCAAAATCATTTTCGAAATCTCCCAAGTAAATGCCAGTTCGACCCCGCTTTGGCAAGAAGGGGAGACGATTGAGGGGCGAAAATGCCAGTTCGACCTCGCTTTGGTAAGAAACGGGACTGACACTCTTACCATTACGGGGTCGAACTGGCATTTACTGCGTTGTTCTCGAAAACAGGGCCTGTCGGTCGCCTTCGCCTTACGCGCAGGCTTCCACCACGGCGGCGATGGCCTCGGCGTGCGCTTGTGCGGCGGCCGGATCAACTGCCTCCACCATCACGCGCACCACCGGCTCGGTGCCACTCGGGCGCAGAAGCACGCGGCCGTCCTCGCCGAGCGCCTCCTCAGCGGCGGCCACGGCAGCGGCCACCTCGGCGCTGCCCTCCACAGCATGCTTGTCGTTCACGCGCACGTTAATCAGGGTCTGCGGCATCTTCTCCATGACCTGAATCGCCTCGGCCACGGGCTTGCCTGAGCGAATGACCGCCGCCAAGAACTGGCAGGCCGTCATGAGGCCGTCGCCCGTGGAGTTGTGATCGAGCAGAATCATGTGGCCAGACTGCTCGCCGCCAATGGAGTAGCCGTGCTCGCGCATAGCCTCCAGAACGTAGCGGTCGCCTACCTTGGTCTGCACCACATTAATGCCCATCTCTTTCATGGCACGCACGAAACCGAAGTTGCACATCACCGTGGACACAACCGTGTCACCGGCCAGCACGCCGCGCTCGCGCATATCGAGCGCGCAGACCGCTTCCACCATATCGCCGTCGATCTCGGTGCCATCGGGCGCCATGAGCATGACGCGATCGGCATCGCCATCATGCGCAATACCCACATCGGCACCCGTCTCGGCCATAAGCGCGCGCAGCGGCTCGAGATGAGTGGAGCCGCACCGCACGTTGATGTCCACGCCATCGAAATCATCGTTGATGACGATCACCTCGGCGCCCAACCGCCGCAGAGCCTCCGGGGACGTGAGCGAGGAAGCACCGTGGCCCGTATCCAAAGCGATGCGCAGGCCCTTGAAGGAAATGCCCTGATCCTCGATGGAACGAGCCGCGTGGTCGATGTAAATGTCGCAAGCGTTTTCCAGCGGAATGACCACGCCCACCTCGGCACCAGCAGGCATCTTGATTTCGGAAGCCAGATAGCTCGTCGCATCGGCGGGAGCATCGGGCGCAGCGGCTTGAGCGGCGCTCCAGGCGGCCTCCTCGGCGGCAGCGACCTCGCCTTCCAAGCCACCGTTGACGATGAAGGCCTCAATCTCGTCTTCCACGGCGTCGGGCAGCTTGAAGCCCTGAGCATCGAAGAACTTGATGCCGTTGTACTCCGGCGGATTGTGAGAGGCGGAGATGACCGCGCCGCCCGCCGCACGCATCTCGCGCACGAGCAGGGCCACGCCTGGCGTGGGGATGACGCCTGCCTCGAGCACGGTACCGCCCGCGCTCATGATGCCCGCGGAAAGGGCCGCGCCCAGCATGTCGCCGGAGCGGCGCGTGTCGCGACCCACAACGATGGTCTTGCCGAGATAGATGGCGGCGGCCTGGCCGAGGCGATAGGCCATCTCACAGGTCAGCTCCACATTTGCGATGCCGCGCACGCCATCAGTTCCAAACAGTCGGGCCATGAAATCCTTCTTTCCTCCAACTCGGGGGGCTCCCCCGAAGTTCTTCATATTGTTTCGCTCGCTCAGGCTGCCGCGAGATTCCCGTCTCTTCCCCGCACAAGACCTGCAGCTGAACGCTACTTTCCGCGGCGCACGAACTCGTCGTACAAGCGAACGGCGCCGTGCGGCCGCTCTCCTTCGGTCATGCGATTGTTCAACTCGGCAGCAAACTCGTCGAGCGTGATGCCGTAGCGCTCCAGCACGACGAGAAGATGATACACCACATCGGCGGCCTCGTAGCGCAAATGATCGACCGCCTCGCCGTACTCCGGGGGCAGCTGGACGGAAAGAGGGGCGCCGGCACCCTCATCGGCAGCTTCGGCGTCGGAGGCCGCATCGCCAGCCCCGGCACTAGCAGCTTCCAGCGCCACGGCGGCCGCGAGCGAGGAGGTCGCCCAACCTTCCACATCCTTGGCGGCCAGAGCCACTTCCCCGGACTCTTCCATGACTTTCTTCAGCACATCGTCGACGCTGCCAGTCAGAAGCCGGTAGGTGTAGCTCGCCTCGTCGGCGTCGCGACGCGCGGCGATAGTGGCGGCGAGCGCCTCTAACGTCGCGCCAATCTGCGAGGCCGGGGCCGCCTCGCCTTCGGGGATGAACGTCTTGTTGACCATTGAATGCAGCACTTTCTCTCGGCAGCCACCATGATATTTCCCTCCATGATACCCAACCACAAAAAGCAGGGGCGGCCCGAAAGCCGCCCCTGATAAAAATCACAGGTTTCGAGAAGATGGCGCGAGCCGTGGGCCCCTACCGCCTTATGCTTCTTCTGGCTCCAAATCGTCCAAAGCCGGCGCGGTGGGCGTCTTCGCCTTGCCGCCGGAGCGCACCGAGGCGAAGGCGTCAGCGAAGGGAACGGGCTTGCCGCTGACGACGCGGAAGGAAATGGCACTCGTGGGGCACGCGTCGACGCAGTCGCCGCAGCGGGCGCAGTCGTGCCGCGGCAGCTCGCCCAGGTCGGGATGGCGCAGGTTCACGTCGAAGGTGCAGGCCGTGGCACAACGGCTGCAAGGGGTGCCCTTGGCTGTTTCCAGGCAGCGCTCGTTGTCGATAACCGGCATGCCCGTGCGGCTGAAGCGGGAGAAGAGGCTCATGAACGCCGAGATGGGGCAGAAACGGCCGCACCATTTGCGCAAGAATACCAGCTCAATGACAAGCATGGCCGGCACGAACAGAAGCGACCAGTTCAAGTCGCCCGCGCCGAACAGGCTCACCAGCAAGGCCACCGCTGCGAAAGTGAGGCCCACGGGGCACACGAGGCAGAACACGGGGAACCCGAACACAGCCGTCGTCAGCAGCGCACCGCCGAGCACCGCATGGCGCGAGTCGAAAGGCGCGTTGCGCTTGGCGTGGCAGGCTCCGCAGGCGGCGCAGTCGTGAGTCGCCGACGCCTCTTTCAGCGCTGCGATCTCCTCGGCGGCGAGGGCCTGGTTCGCTTGAGAGAGGGCCTCCGCCTCCTGCTCGCGCGTTTTCACGGGCTTGAAGAACTCCTTCACTCGGCGCCACAGGGTCACGGGGCAGATCCAGCCGCAGAACAGGCGGCCCAAAAGCAGCACGAGGGCGATGGCCACCACGATGCTCAGCACCGCACGCGGGATGAGGGTCTTGGCCGCCACCATGGATAGCAGCGCGCCCACCGGGCACAGAACCGCGATGTCGTTCGCCCCGAATCCGCACCAGGTTCCCGTGGCCACGCCGGCAATAAAGCAGACGGCCAGCGCCGCAAAAGCCACCGCGGCCACCGCAGTGCGCGCATTCTTGAACTTCATGACGACCCCCTACCCTTCCAGCGGCTTCACGACAATGGCGCGTTCCGAGGCGTTCATAGTGGAACCGGCCTGGGCCGACACACACACGGCCTCGCAGGCGCCGCAACCGTTGCACTTCGTCGGATCCACCACGGGCAGCCGCGTGTCCAAAGCGTCGGTCGCGTCGGCGTTCTGGTAATAGATAGCCGCGTCTTCCTCGCCGCGCACCTGGATGCACACGTCGTGGCAGAAGGCGCAGAAGCTGCTGCGATAGGCGATGCACGTCTCGGTGTTCAGCACCGCCACGCCGATGACCTCGGTTTCGGGGGCGTAATCGGCGGGCAGCTGCAGAGCCCCGGAAGGACACACGGCGGCGCATAGCGGCACGCCTCCGTTGCGCTCGGCGCAGAAGTCACAGTAGCGGAAATCATCCAGCTGACCAGGGTAGCAGTCGGAGAACTCCATGCGCGGCGTGCGCATGTTCAGCACGCCCGCATCCAGCGAGGCGGCCACGATCACTTTCTCGGGGCACGCCTCGATGCAGCGGTAGCAGTGCACGCAGCGGGACACCAGGTTCTCCTCGTCCTGTCCTCCCGGCGGCCGCACGAGCGGCTCACTGCCCACATAGCGCAGCGCACCCAACCCGGCCATGGCCACGGTGGCACCCACGCCGATACACAGCGTGCGCCGCGTCAGCGAATTTCCTCCAGCCATGCTTGTCCTCCTTCTCTCATCTTTCCTCGATTACCTCGGATTCAAATTGACGATATCGCAACCGTGGTTGAGCCAAGCGGGGACACGGGGTGCCGCCCACCAAGCGAGTTCCGCAGATGGTATCGAAGGCGCAGTGAATTAGGGGGAAGGCGGCCGTAACGCCTTCGATACCATCGAGGACTGTCTGAGCGACTGGGCGGTACCCCGTGGCCCCGCCCGCAGCGAGTCGCAACTACATCATTCCAAGCCCGAACTAATCAACAGGAACCGGGCGGCTGCAATCGCTTGTCGCAGCCGCCCATTCCAAACGCTTCTAGGAAAGCGCGCTCGTCTCCACCCAGATGGCGGGACGCACGCCCACGTTGCCGCCGAGCGTGCTCTTAAGCTCGGAGCCGTGATCGTCGAAGCCGTCGTGCAGCTCGCCGGCCATGCGGTAGCCGTCGCCGTGCACATAGCCGTCGTCGGTCACCACCGAGGCGTAGCCGGCATAGTAGCCGTTGGAACGCAGCCACCAGGCCGCCGCGCCGTCGGGCTGCTCGTCGTTGCTCGCCACGCCCACATACACGCCCTGTCTCACGGCGTAGTCGGTAGGATGGGCCACACGAGCAGCGTTGTTGGCGAAGTACTGCTTCGCCTCGGCCAGGCTCAGCAGAAAGACCTGATCAGTCGTCTCCTCGGCCGCATGCACCGACGGGTCAGCCGCCGTGGCCGCCGTGTGGGACACGTTGTTCTTCGTATCGGTCAGCGTCGTGGCGGCAATGGCACCCTGCTCATCGGCGCTGAAGGCGGCCTTCAAGAACTCGCCGTTCAGCCACGTGCGGATCGAGCTCGTCGCCCACTCAATGTCCTTCTGGGGGCGCGGCGACTGCACCGACCATTGGTACGCTTCGGTCGAATCGTCATAGGGCACGGCGTCCAGCACCTGTTCGCTGATCAGCAGCGTCTTGCCGTTCTCCTCGGCGAGCTTGAGCCAGGTGATGTCCTGACCCTGATAGCTGCCGAACGTGACGGTATCGAAGCTCTGCTCGTCGGCGGATTCGGCGCCGGTATAGGCCAGTTGGGTGTTATCGCCCTTGGAAGGGTCGCTCACCGGCGCGCTCTCCGCGGCGCACCCGGCGAGGCCTACCACGAGCGCTCCAGCGGCAAGCGCGAGTGCGGCCCGCTTGTATATTCCTCGCATGAGAACCTCCTTGTCTCATTTCTCGAAGGGTGGGGAGGCTCGCATCGGCGGCCTCCCCGAAGCCCGCTAGTACAGCATGAACAGGGTCTCTCCCATGGTGTACATCATGACGCGCAGAGCCACGGCGCACACCAAACCGGCGATGGCGACCACCGCACCCCAAACTTTCCACGCGCCCTGCTTCTTGCCCGCAAGCGCGCCGATAAGCGCGACCACCAGCGCAATGACCGCAATCACAAGCGCCGTCATCGAGTCGCCCGTGAACAGGGACACGTTGGCCGGGTTGGCCATGGCCACATTCGGGTGCGTCGGGTCGAAGTAGTACTGGAAGGACTGGAAGATGGCGCTCGAGGCCTCCATGGCGAACATGTAGGCCACCGAAAGCACGGCGTTTACCGCTGCGCCGATGACCGCGAGAAGCCCGATACCCTCGATTTCAATGCCACGCGCGGCGCCGATGAAGGCCACGGTGGCCGGGCCCATGACGCAGGCGCCGCCGAGCAGCGACAGCAGCTGCAGCACCGTGTCCCAAGCGGGCAGCGACGGCATCATGTAGCTGTGGCCCATGGCCACGATGAGCACGAGCACGAGCACGATACCCACCACGGCGAGCCACTGCGGCACCGTGTTGTCCTCGGAGCGGCGCAGCATCAGGAAGAACAGCACCATAGCCACCGCCAGAAGCACAATGGCGATGAGCTCCTGGGTGATACCCGAAGTGATATGCCCGAACCCATTGAACAGGTTGAACGGATGGGTCAGATGGAACACGACGGCGATGCCGCCCACCACGAGCACCGCGGCCGAGCAAATGAGCGCCGGCAGCTGCACCGCACCACCGCGCTTCTGCAGCGCGAGAATGCACTGGGTGCCGAAGATACCTGCGGCCCAGGCCAGAAAGCTCGTGAAGATAACGAGCGGGATTTGAATCTCCATGGGCTACTCGACCCCCTGCCACTTGATATTGCGCATGATGTAGAACATGCTCGGTCCGTTGCCCACGTCGGTGAGCTTGTACACCTGATCCTCGGTGAAGTCGTTCACGAAGTCGCCCAACCGCTCGCCGCGCGGGCCCTCGAAGGACTCGATACCCTGCTCGGCATCGCCGTACCAGCGGGCCATGCCGCAGCACTGGCTCACGCACTGGGGCAGCTCGCCCTGAGCCGTGCGCTGCTGGCACAGCGTGCACTTCTCCACGACGCCCTCCTCCTCGTTGAGGTAGCGCACGCCGTAGGGGCAGCTCATGACGCAGAACTGGCAGCCGATGCACTTCGACTTGTCAATCTGAATGGTGCCGTCGGGCAGCTTGTGCGACGCCTCGGTGGGACACACCGACACGCACTGGGGGTTCTCGCAGTGCTGGCACTGCACGTTCAAAAAGTAGGTTTCGACATCCGGGTACTGACCGGAGCCGCCCTCCTTGGGGGTGGGGCCCACGCGCAGGGTCTTGTTCCAGAAGTTGCCGATGGGCACGCCGTTGACCACTTTGCAGGACACGCTGCAAGCGAGGCATCCCACACACCGGTCGAGGTCGGTGCAAATAGCAAGCTGTGTCATTTCTCCCACTCCTTTCTCTTACGCGTCGAACTTGTCGGGGTGAATGCCCTCGGCGCCGATGGCCCACAGCTTCAGGCGCGGATCGGACGAGTCGTGGATGATCTCGGTGCCGTCGTTGCCGCAGGGCACGGGGTTGCCGAAGGGGCTGTTCTCGGGCGTGGCCTTGTACACCTTCACCGGATAGCCGCGCACCGTGGACGAGCCGTTGTACTTGTCCTGGGCCGTGCGGTCGACGATGCAGTTGATGCAGGACAGTTTGAAGCCCTTGTCGGCCTGGGCCAGCTCCGGGTACCACCACTGGTGCTCGCAGTTAATGGTGCCGGGCGCGATGCCGTAGTAGAGGTCCACGGTCTGGCGCACCTTGCCCCAGGGGCTCTCGATCCAGGCCCAATCGCCCTGCTCCAGACCGAGCTCGGCGGCCGTCTCAGGGTTGATCTCCATGCGGGGCACCGGCCACAGCTCGCGGCACCACGGCAGCTGGCGATGCTCGCTGTGGAAGTACACGGGGATGCGACGGCCGGTGATGCAGAGGATCGGGTACTCCTCGTAGGTTTCCGCGTCGCGCACCCGGGAGTGGATGCCCTCCACGTAGTAGGGCAGAGCCTCGGTGTGGAAGCCCGGCGTCACCTCGGGGCCGTCGGAGCCCTCAGGGAAGTGGGACTCGATGGTGGTGGCCCACAGCTCGTGCTTCATGGTCGGCGTGGGGAAGCCGGGAATGTTGATGTCCAGCTTCGTCGGCTGCTGATGCGGCGCCTTGCGGTAGGCCTGGCCGATCTCGTAGCGGCGGTAGGAGCCCCAGTCGTCCGGGAACACTTCCTTCATGTTCCAGGTGCCGTGCTCCTGGTAGGCGGCCACGAAGTCGTCCCAGGAGTCATAGGGAGCGCAGCCGCCGCCGTGCTCGGCATCGAGGGCGAGGCTCCTGCCAGCTACAACAGCCTGAACGATACGAACTACCTGGAGCAATTGGTGGAAGGCGATGCCGACATCTTGCTGGCCTATGCCGAACTGGACAAGCTCGATAATTTGGGACTTGCCTACATTCCGCTCATTCGTTCGCCCTTCGTTGCCATGGTCTCTATGGACAGCCCCCTGGCCTCTATGAAGTCGGTGACCATGGACGATCTGCGCAGCTACCGCTTCGTGAAATTCGCCGACGGCTATTCCTTGTCGGGCTGGACCAACATCGAACGCGTCTGCCAAGAGCACGGCTACACGCCCCGCACCCGGGCGGTACTCGGGCGCACCTACATGAACTACTGCGCTATTCCGCCGGGCGTGGAAGACGTCATGATCCTGCAGGCATCCATGCCCCAGCTGCGCTACCTGTCGGATTTCTCCCGCATGACGGTGCTCCCCGTAACCGACGACGATGCGGCCTTCCGACTGTACGCCATCTACAAGAAGGACAACTACGAACGCGTGCAGCCGGCCCTGGACGCCTACACCCGCGCCCGCAAGATCATCCTCAACCATGGCAAAGGCGGCACCCTGGTCGACAGCGAGTAGCCGCGCACAAAGGAAAGCTGCGCTCAATGGCCAAATTCCGAATGCCAGCTGCAAGTTCGAAGAGCTTGAAGCGACGTTTTGGTCAATTATCGGTCGTTAGCTGCAAACCGAAAAGGCGGCTTGCTTTGTACCAATATTCGTCGACGCACTGACCTGGGAATACTTTCCGAGCAGCCAGCCTGATTTCGTCGCTATAGCCTCCATGGTCAAAAACAGGTACCTAGCTGCCAGCTGGCAGCTACTTTTTGGCCATTTGGCGCCCCGCGGGAACAGCAAACACAAAAAAGGGGCGGCCCGAAGGTCGCCCCAATAGAAAACTCCCGAGTTCGTCCAAGGAAGTCAGTGATGCTTCGCAAGGACAGGCGAAACCAATTTACTCCTCGCCGTCTTCCATGGCCTGGTTGGAAGCCGCTTCGTCCTCGGCGCTGGTGAAGCCGAAGCCGAGGGAGCTCAAGCCGCCCATGTTACCGAGTAGCGCGTCCAGCTCCTCAAGGTTGCGCTGGTAGGAGCGCGGAGGCAGCGCCTCGCCGAGCATCTCCTCGCCGTCGGTGTTGAACGTCGGGGGCTCGTCGCCGCCGATGAGGATGGTGTCGTCAGGCGAGAACACCATGTCGAGCAGCTGGCTCATGTCGTCGGAGGAAGCCGCCAGGTCGTCCTCGATGACGTGCATGAGGTCGCGGGCCGCCAAGCCCTCCTTCAGCTCCTCGATGGCCTTCACGCCGATGCCCTCGATGCGCAGCAGATCCTCCTCGGTATGACCCAGCAGGTCGGCCACGGTCTCGATGCCCGCCTCGGAGAACTTGTTCGCCCAGCGCTGGGACACGCCCAGATCGTCGTAGATGTACAGGCGCGCGTCCTCGTCGGACAGGTTGTGGCCGCGGTGCCCCGAAAGAGCGCTGTAGTAGCCACCGAACGAGCCCGAGGAGTTGAAGTAGCCGTCGCTGTCGAGCGACCAATCCTGAGGCTGGGGCAGCAGATCCTCGATCTCGCGCAGCGCATCCGGCGCGAAGTCGGGCAGCGCGTCCCCGGTGACCTTCTCCACCGGACGGCCCTTGTAGGTGAGACCCACATCGCGGTAGCGACGCAGACCCGTGCCGGCGGGAATGGGCTTGCCGATGATGACGTTCTCCTTCAGGCTGGCCAAGTGATCGGTCTTGCCCTCGATGGCGGCGTCGGTGAGCACCTTGGTGGTCTCCTGGAACGACGCGGCGGACAGCCACGAATCCGTTGCCAGCGACGCCTTGGTGATGCCGAGCAGCAGCGGCTGGCCCACCGGCGGCTCCTTGCCCTCGGCGATCAGCTCGTTGGCCACCTTCTCGAACTCGAAGCGGTTCACCTGACGGCCCGGCAGGAAGTCGGAGTCGCCGGCATCAAGCACGGCCACCTTGCGCAGCATCTGGCGCGCGATGACCTCGATGTGCTTGTCGTTGATATCCACGCCCTGGGACACGTACACGTCCTGAACCTGGCCCACGATGTAGCGCAGCGTCGTGTTCGGATCAGTGAGGCGCAAAAGGTCGTGGGGATTCACGGAACCCTTGGTCAGCTGCTGGCCCACGCGCACCTCGCACCCGTCAAACACGCCCGGCAGAAGCTGGGCACGGGCGCTCACCACGTACTCGCGGTAGTTGCCCTCCTGGTCGTGGATGGTGATGGTCTTCGACATCTTGTCGCCGGTGACCTGCATGGTGCCGGAGATTTCCGCGAGCACCGCCTGGCCCTTGGGCTTGCGGGCCTCGAACAGCTCCTGAACACGGGGCAGACCATGGGTGATGTCCTCGCCGGCAACGCCGCCGGTGTGGAACGTACGCATCGTCAGCTGGGTGCCGGGCTCGCCGATGGACTGGGCGGCGATGATGCCCACCGCCGTGCCGATGTTCACCGGACGGGCAGTGGCCAGATCCCACCCGTAGCACTTCTGGCAGACGCCGTGCTCGGCATGGCAGGTCATGATCGTACGGATCGTGACCTCCTCGATGCCGGCCGCATCAAGCTCGCGCAGCTGAGCCATGGAGTGCAAGTAGGTACCGGCCTCGGCGAGGATCTCGCCGGTCTCGGGCGCCACCACATCTTCCAGAAGGCAGCGGCCGATGAGGTTCTCGTCCACCTCGTTCTTCTCGTTGCGCACACGGTAGGGCACGCCCTCGGTGGTGCCGCAGTCGATCTCGCGGATGATGACGTCCTGGGCCACGTCCACCAGACGACGGGTCAGGTAACCCGAGTCGGCGGTACGAAGCGCCGTGTCGGCCAGGCCCTTGCGGGCGCCATGGGTGGAAATGAAGTATTCCAGAACGGACAGACCCTCGCGGAAGTTCGCCTTAATCGGACGGTCGATGATCTCGCCCTTCGGGTCGGACATAAGGCCGCGCATACCGGCGAGCTGGCGAATCTGCTTGATGTTGCCTCGGGCGCCGGAGAAGGCCATCATGTAGATGGGGTTGAACTTGTCGAAGTTCTCCGCCATGGCCTCGCCGACTTCCTCGTTGGCATCGTTCCAGATGTCGACGACCTGCTTGTGGCGCTCCTCGTTGGACATGAGGCCCATCTCGTAGTCCTCGTCGATGGCGGCGACGCGCTCATCGGCCTGGGCGAGAATGGCCGGCTTGGAGGGCGGGATGGTGGCGTCGTACACCGACACGGTAACACCGGCGCGGGTGGCGTAGTGGAAACCGGCGTCCTTCAGACCGTCGAGAATCGGCGGCACCTCGGACAGATCGTAGGTGTTGGTGACGTCCTCGACCAGGCGGCTGATCTCCTTCTTGTTCATCTCATAGTTCAGGAAGGGATAGTCCGGCGGCAGCACATCGTTGAAGATGATGCGGCCGACGCTCGTCTCGATGCGCTCGCCCTCCTTGTGGTCCTCGAACACGCCGAAGGCGGTGGCCACCTTCGTGTTGTAGGGCAGACGCACCTGGATCTTGGCCTGCAGGTCCAGATCGGCGCGGGCGTCGTAGGCGTTCAGGGCGTCATCGAAATCGATGAACATGCGACCCTCGCCGGGGAAGCCGTCGCGCATGGCCGTCAGGTAGTACAGGCCGATGATCATGTCCTGGGTCGGCACGGTCAGCGGATGGCCGTGGGCCGGGGACTTGATGTTGTTAGAGGACAGCATCAGCACGCGGGCCTCGGCCTGAGCCTCGGCGCCCAGCGGCACGTGCACAGCCATCTGGTCGCCGTCGAAGTCGGCGTTGAAGGCGGTGCAGACGAGCGGATGCAGCTTGATGGCCTTGCCCTCGACGAGCACCGGCTCGAAGGCCTGGATGCCCAGACGGTGCAGGGTTGGTGCGCGGTTCAGCAGCACCGGATGGTCGACGATGACCTCTTCCAGCACGTCCCACACGTAGCTGGCACCGCGATCGACGGCACGCTTGGCGGCCTTGATGTTGGCGGCATACTCAAGCTCGACCAGGCGCTTCATGACGAAGGGCTTGAACAGCTCCAGCGCCATCTGCTGAGGCAGACCGCACTGGTGCAGCTTCAGCGACGGGCCGACGACGATAACGGAACGGCCGGAGTAGTCGACGCGCTTGCCGAGCAGGTTCTGGCGGAAGCGGCCCTGCTTGCCCTTGAGCATATCGGAGATGGACTTCAGCGGACGGTTGCCGGGGCCGGTCACGGGGCGACCGCGACGGCCGTTGTCGAACAGCGAGTCCACGGCCTCCTGCAGCATGCGCTTCTCGTTGTTGATGATGATCTCGGGAGCACCGAGGTCGAGCAGGCGCTTCAGGCGGTTGTTGCGGTTGATGACGCGGCGGTACAGATCGTTCAGATCCGACGTGGCGAAGCGGCCGCCGTCGAGCTGCACCATGGGGCGCAGATCGGGCGGAATGACCGGGATGACGTCCAGGATCATGTCGGAAGGCTTGTTGTCCGACTTGAGGAACGCATCCACCACCTTCAGGCGCTTCACGGCCTTGGCGCGCTTCTGGCCCTTGCCCGTGGCGATGACCTCGCGCAGCTCTTCAGAGGTCGCCTCCAGATCCATGGCGTCCAGAAGGTCGCGCACCGACTCGGCGCCCATGCCGCCGGTGAAGTAGTCGCGGTAGTTCGCGCGCATCTCGCGGTAGAGGGCCTCGTCGCCGATGAGCTGCTTCGGCTCGATCTTCAGGAAGGCGTCGAACGCGTCCTGGCGCAGGGCCTTGCGCTCGTTGAACTCCTCGTAGATGTCGGCGATCTCCTCTTCCACCTCTTCGGGGGTGAGGCGCTCGTCGTCATCGAGATCGTCGACGAAGTCGTCCTCCTCCGGCACGTAGTCGGTGGACAGCTTGCGGGTGGCCTCGATAAGGCGGTCGCGCTCGGCGTCCAGCTCTTCCATATCGGCGGCAAGCTCGTCGCGCAAGTCGTCGATGTCCTCCTCGCGGGCCTCTTTATCCACCGAGGTGATGATGGAGCTGGCGAAGTACAGAACCTTCTCAAGCTCCTTCGGCGGAATGTCCAGAAGGTAGCCCAGACGCGACGGGGAGCCCTTGAAGTACCAGATGTGGCTCACGGGCGCGGCCAGCTCGATGTGGCCCATGCGCTCGCGGCGCACCTTGGAGCGGGTGACCTCCACGCCGCAGCGCTCGCAGACGATACCCTTGAAGCGAACGCGCTTGTACTTGCCGCAGGCGCACTCCCAGTCCTTGGTGGGACCGAAGATCTTCTCGCAGTACAGGCCGTCCTTCTCAGGCTTCAAGGTACGGTAGTTGATGGTCTCGGGCTTCTTTACCTCGCCGCGAGACCAGCTGCGCACGTCCTCGGCGGAAGCGAGCGAAATGCGCAGGGCGTCGAAGTTGTTGACGTCGAATTCCGTCATGGGGTTAGGCCTCCTCTCCGCCACCGATGAGGTCGGTGTTCAGGTCGGACTCAAGACCGCTCATCAGGTCGCCCAGCTCGGCAGCCAGGGCATCGATGGCGTTGGCCTCTTCGTCTTCGGTCTTCTTGGCATCAGCGGCAAGTGCGGCGTAAAGCGCCTGGTCGGCACTGTAGTCCTCGATCTCGTCCTCGCTGATGGGTTGCATATCGTGGCCCTCGAGCTCGACGTTCAAGCACAGGGACTTCATTTCCTTCACGAGCACCTTGAAGGACTCGGGCACCTCCGGCGCCGGGATGTTCTCGCCCTTCACGATGGCCTCGTAGCTCTTCACGCGGCCCGACGTGTCGTCGGACTTCACCGTGAGGATCTCCTGCAGCACGTTGGAGGCGCCGTAGGCGTACAGCGCCCACACCTCCATCTCGCCGAAGCGCTGGCCGCCGAACTGGGCCTTGCCGCCGAGGGGCTGCTGGGTGATGAGGCTGTAGGGGCCGGTCGAGCGGGCGTGAATCTTGTCGTCCACCATGTGACCGAGCTTCAGGATGTAGGTCTGGCCGACGGTGATGGGCTCGCGGAACTTCTCGCCGGTGCGGCCGTCGTACAGCCACGTCTTGCCGGTGCGCGTCAGCTGGGGCACCAGCTCGTCGCGGGCCATGTCGCCGTACTTCGCATGGTTCATGTTGATGAGGTTGCGGTTCGCCTTCTCGATGGCGTCCGAGATCTCTTCCTCGGTGGCGCCGTCGAACACGGGCGTGGCCACGTACATCGGGCCCTCCACGACCTCGTCGGTTTCCTCGGCGTCCGACCAGCCCCACTTGGCGGCCCAGCCGAGGTGGTTCTCGAGCAGCTGGCCGACGTTCATACGGGACGGAACGCCCAGGGGGTTCAGGATGACGTCGATCGGGGTGCCGTCGGCGAGGTAGGGCATGTCCTCGACCGGCAGCACGCGGGAGATAACGCCCTTGTTGCCGTGACGGCCGGACAGCTTGTCGCCCTGCTGCACCTTGCGCTTCTGAGCGACGTAGATGCGCACGAGCTCGTTCACGCCGGGGGCCAGATCATCGCCGGCCTCGCGGGAGGAGCGGTAGATGCCGATGACGCGGCCGCCGGAGCCGTGGGGCACCTTCAGCGACGTATCGCGCACCTCGCGGGCCTTCTCGCCGAAGATGGCGCGAAGCAAGCGCTCCTCGGCGGTGAGCTCGGTCTCGCCCTTCGGGGTGACCTTGCCCACCAGCACGTCTCCCGGGAACACCTCGGCGCCCACGCGGATGATGCCGTCGGCGTCCAGGTCGGAAATCATGTCCTCGGAGATGTTGGGGATCTCGCGGGTAATCTCCTCGGGGCCCAGCTTCGTGTCGCGGGCGTCCACCTCGTACTCGGAGATGTGGATGGAGGTCAGCAGGTCCTCGGCCACGACGCGCTCGGACACGATGATAGCGTCCTCGTAGTTGTAGCCTTCCCACGGCATGTAGGCGATCATAAGGTTCTGGCCGAGCGCCAGCTCGCCGCCATCGCAGGACGGGCCGTCGGCCAGCACGTCGCCGGCCTGCACCTCGTCGCCCTTGCGGACGATGGGACGGTGGTTGATACAACCGGACTGGTTGGAGCGCTGGAACTTCGGAATGAGGTACTCGTCGTACTCGCCGTCGTCGTTCAGGATGATGATGGTCTGGCCGTCAACGTAATCGACCACGCCGGGGCGCTGGGCCACGAGGATCTCGCCGGAGTCCACCGCGATGCGGTGCTCGATGCCAGTACCCACGAGCGGGGCGCTCGGACGCAGCAGCGGCACAGCCTGGCGCTGCATGTTCGAGCCCATGAGGGCGCGGTTGGCGTCGTCGTGCTCGAGGAACGGAATGAGCGAGGTAGCCACGGAGGTCATCTGGCGCGGCGACACGTCCATGTAGTTGACCATCTCCGGCGGCACGTCCATGGCCTCGCCGAACACGCCGTTGGTGTCGGTGGTACGGGCGAGCACGCGGGCGGACTTGTGGAAGACGCCGTCCTCGTCGGTGTAGCCGAACTCGCGGGTTTCCAGATCGAACAAGTCGTTGGCCTGGGCGATGGTGAAGTTCTCTTCCTCATCGGCGGTCAGGTAGTCGATCTCGTCAGTCACCTTGCCGTCGATCACGCGGCGGTAGGGCGTCTCGATGAAGCCGTAGGGATTAATGCGGCCATAGGTGGCCAGAGAGCCGATAAGGCCGATGTTCGGGCCTTCAGGCGTCTCGATGGGGCACATGCGGCCGTAGTGGGAGGTGTGGACGTCGCGCACCTCGAAGCCGGCGCGCTCGCGGGACAGACCGCCCGGGCCCAGAGCCGACAGACGGCGCTTATGCGTAATGCCGGCGGCGGGGTTGGACTGATCCATGAACTGCGAGAGCTGGGAGCTTCCGAAGAACTCCTTGATGGCGGCCACGATGGGGCGGATGTTCACGAGCGACTGCGGCGTGATCTCGTCGGGCTCCTGCATGGACATGCGCTCGCGCACCACGCGCTCCATACGCGACAGGCCGATGCGGAACTGGTTCTGGATCAGCTCGCCCACGCTGCGGATGCGACGGTTGCCGAAGTGGTCGATGTCGTCGGTGACGAAGCCCTCATCGCCGTTGTGCAGACCGATGATGTAGCGCATCGTGCGGATGATGTCCTCATTGGTCAGCGTGGAGGAATCGTTCTCCTCGGGGGTGAAGCCGAGCTTCTTGTCCATCTTGTAGCGACCGACCTTGGCCAGGTCATAGCGCTGCGGGTTGAAGAACAGGCCGTCGAGCAGCGTGCGGGCGGAATCGATCGTCGGCGGCTCGCCGGGACGGAAGCGCTTGTACAGCTCGATGAGCGACTCTTCCTTGGTGGTGGCGGGGTCGCGGTCGAGCGTGCGCAGCACCATCTCGGAGGAGCCCAAAAGCTCGATGATCTCCTCGCGGGTCTCGGCCAGGCCGAGGGCGCGCACGAGCAGGGTGGCCGGCTGCTTGCGCTTGCGGTCGATGCGCACGGAGAGCAGGTCGCGCTTGTCGGTTTCGAACTCGAGCCACGCACCGCGGGAAGGGATGACCTTCGCGTTGTAGATGGTCTTGTCGGAGGTCTTGTCGCGCTCAGAGGCGAAGTACACGCCCGGGGAGCGCACGAGCTGGGAGACGACCACGCGCTCGGTGCCGTTGATGATGAAGGTGCCGCGCGGCGTCATGAGCGGGAAGTCGCCCATGAACACCTCCTGCTCCTTGATCTCGCCGGTCTCACGGTTGATGAAGCGGATCTCCACAAAGAGCGGCGCCTGGTAGGTGACGTCCTTCTCCTTGCATTCGTCCACCGTGTACTTGGGCTCGCCGAACTCGTGCTTACCGAATTCGACGCACATGTCGCCGGTGTTGTTCTCAATCGGGCACACATCGGCGAACGCCTGGGCCAAGCCCTCGTTCTTGAACCAGTCGAAGCTTTCCGTCTGGATAGCGATCAGGTTCGGGACGTCCATGACGTCGGGAATCTTCGCGAAGCTTCGGCGATCCCTGTAAAGGCTGGTGGGAGCGGATTTCTTATCCATTGCCACGAGGCTGTTCCTCCTTCACGTCCATCGCAAATCTGCAAAAAAGTTGCAATTCGCTAAAATACTACGGCGTGAAGCCCGAGTCAAGAAAAATTTTTACGAGCCATGGAAATTTTCTGGAAAATAGGGCTCGGAGCTGGGCGTTGTTGCGTTCCGTCCTCCGTAGGGGGCGACCTTGGTCGCCCCTCCTCAGGTGAGGGCGCCGCGCTTGAGGAGGGCAGACCAAGGTCTGCCCCTACGGATTGGAGCGCCACGCTCTCGCGCAACGAAAAGGGCGGACCGAAGTCCGCCCTTGTGGGATGGGGCAGAGCGTTTTCGCTCCGTCCCATTCTGCTATGAGAATGCCGTTAGTTTCCGGCGGCGCGGGCGGCCTCGTAGGCTTCCACGAGCTTCTTCGTCACGTCGGCCGGCGCCTGCTCGTAGCCTTCCAAGGTGAGCGTGTAGGAGCCGGAGCCGCGGGTCATGGAGCGCAGATCCTTGGTGTAGTTGATGACCTCGGCATAGGGCGCGCGCATCTTGATGACGGTCTCGCCGGCCGCGAAGCCCGCGTCGGTGCCCACAATGCGGCCGCGGCGCGTGGAGATGTCGCCCATGATGGTGCCGGCGTACTCCTCGCCCACGGTCACTTCCATAGTGGCCCAGGGCTCCAAGATGATGGGGCCGGCGTTCTCGCAGCAGGCGCGGAAGCCGATGCGCGCCGCGGTCTTGAAGGCCATCTCGTTGGAGTCGACGGAATGATACGAGCCGTCGAACACCGTGCACTTGATGTCCACCATGGGGTACCCCGCGAGGAAGCCCTCTTCCATGGCCTCGCGCACGCCCTTATCCACCGCCGGGATGAGGCCGTTGGGAATGGCGCCGCCCTTGATCTCGTCCACGAACTCGTAGCCCTCGCCGGGGATGGGGGCCAACCTCAGCCAGCAGTCGCCGAACTGGCCGGCGCCGCCGGTCTGCTTCTTGTGACGGCCCTGGGCCTCGGCCTGCTTGGTAATGGTCTCGCGGTAGGGGATGCGCACGGGCACGAGCTTCGCCTCCACGCCGGACTGCTCCTTCAAGCGCCCGATCAGCATGTCTACCTGGGTCTCGCCCATGGCGTGGATGATGGTCTGATGCGTGTCCTCGTCGCGCGTGATGCGGATAGTGGGGTCAGCCTCGGCGGCGCGGGCTAGGAAGGTGCCGAGCTTGTCCTCCTCCTTCTTCGACACAGCCTCGATGGCCACGGGGTACAAGGGCTCGGGCAACGGCAAAGGCTCGATGGCGATGGTGCCCTCGCAGGAGAGCGTGTCGCCCGCACGCACGTCGGAAAGCTTCGGCACCACGACGATGTCGCCGGCCTTGGCGCTCTTCACGTCGACGGCCTCTTTGCCCATCATGACCTGGATCTTGCCGAGGCGCTCCTTCTTGCCGGTGCGCCCGCAGACGAGCTCCAGCCCCGGCTCCAGGTAGCCGGAGATGACCTTCAGGAAGGTGAGGCGTCCGACGAACGGGTCAGACACCGTCTTGAAGGCGAAGGCGCAGGGGGGCTTCGTCTCGTCGATGCGCACCGTCACGTCGTCGGCCATGCGGAAGCGACCGTGGCTCTTCGGGTGCGGGAAATAGGTGCAGATGTCCTCCATGAGGCCCTGAACGCCTTGCATAATAATGGTGGATCCCACGAACACCGGAATGATGAGCTCCTGAGCGATGGCTTTGTCCAGCAGCCCCTCCAGCTCCTCTTGGGTGAGCTGCTCCTCGCCCTCGAGGTACTTCATCATAAGCTCGTCGTCGGCCTCGGCCACCAGATCGCACAGCTTGTCGCGGGCGTTGCGCGCCTCCTCCTGGTACTTCGCCGGCAGGGTTTCCACCGCTTCCACGCGCTCGCCGCCGTCCTCGAAATAGCGGGCCTCCATGCGGATGATGTCGATGACACCCTGGAAGTCCTCGGCCTGGCCGATGGGGATGGTCACCGCGCCGAGGCGACCGCCGAAGCGGGCGTGCAGCAACGCCATGGCGGCGTCGAAGTTGGCGTTCTCGCGATCGATGTGGTTGATGTACACCGCGCGCGACAGGCGCATGTCCTCCGCCTCGCGCCACAGCTTCGTCGTCATAACCTGGGGGCCGTCGACGGCGTCCACCACGAACAGGGCCATTTCGGCCGCCTGCATGGTGGCCAGCGTATCACCGATGAAGTCGGGATGGCCGGAGGTGTCCAGCACGTTGATCTTGTAGTCCTTGTAGGGGATGGGGGCAATGGAGGTGGAGATGGTGAACTTGCGCTTGATCTCCTCGGGGTCGTAATCGAGGTACGACTTGCCGTCGTGGGTCGTGCCCATGCGCGGCGTCTTGCCGGAGACGAAGAGCATGGCCTCGGCCAGCGAGGTCTTGCCGGCGCCATCCTGTCCTACAAGGACGATGTTTCTGACGTGTTCGGGAGCCGGAGCTGCCATGAGCGACCACCTGCCTTCCTGATAGAGGGCGCCCGCACCCCTTGCGCGGGTCTAACCCGGGCGCGCCGCCCATCGGTCGCGCGCCTTCTCGCCAAACGCTACGCTGAATTCCCGTTGCCGCGAACACCCGCTGCCGGGGCCGCGCCAACTGACAGATCCACGACCCGCGAGCTCTTGGCGCATCGCCAGCGAGCGGTCTTTCAGCGCCGACGAACGGCGTCTTTTCCGTGGCATCCATATTAGCAGAGGGCACCGCGTCCGCTGAGTACAGCGAAAAATTCGCGAGACGAAGTTCGTGCGCTTTTTCTCAGGGGGAGCTTCTCAGGGTTTGATCCGCGAGTTGGTCCGCGAATTGGTTTGCAGGTTGATCCGCGAGCTGGCCCGCAAGCTGGACCGCAAGTTGGCCCGCGAGTTGGCCCGTGCACCCCCCAACCGCCCATGCGACGCCACCACGGTTGGCGCGAGGAACCAACCGAGACATTCTCGCGTCATTAATACGGTTCGGAGAGAGTAGCCTGTTCGAACGCGCGCAGGGCGCAGGAGCCACACGCGCCATCCCTCACCGCCGCATGGCTTCATTATCGATTGGAAAGTGACGGTCAATGTCGAAACTAATACTATGGGGCTCGAGTGCCCTCGATTTCTACCAGCACGGCGATTTCACCTCTCTCCTCACTCTGTGGCTTGATATCGCCCACCAGGAGGACATCACCCCCAACGCTGCCGCCGTTCAGTATCTGGAGGATAGGCTCCCCTGGCTGAGCAAGCCTTTTCGCATCATCGTTCCTTCACGCCAGCAAAAGCGCAATCTCAAAGATGTGCGCTGCCATGTCGCAGAGGCGTCAATTCAGCAAGATCGCTATTTTCGCATTGCGCAAGGACTCTTTGCTCCTTCCCCCGAGGTCGCCTTTCTCCAAAGCAACTGGAGTCACGACCTTGCCGAAGTGATCTTCAAAGGAAGCACCCTTTGCGGCGCCTACGGTCTAACGCCTCCTTTCGACACCGTCTTCAATCGCCCCGTTCTTACTTCATCTGAGCGCATCCAAGAAGCTCTTTTGGCCCACCGGGACATACGAGGCTGCGCCATGACGAGACGCGCCGCTCCTTGGATTCTCGATAACGCCGCCTCGCCGAGAGAGGCAGCCCTCGCTCTTCTCATGACGCTCCCCAACCATCTCGGCGGCTATCACTTCGCCCGACCGAGGCTGAATCATTCCATCGAACTCACCGGTGCCGCTCGCCCGCTTTCGCGAAAAGAGTACTATGTTGCAGATGTTTGCTGGCCCGCGCAAAGACTCATTCTCGAGTACGACAGCGACGAACGCCACCTTACGTCCGAGCAGCTGCAGGAAGACGCTGTTAAACGCATGACGCTGCAAGCCATGAACTACCGGGTCATCACCGTGGGACGATTGCAGCTCAACTCAACCAGCGAAACAAGGAAAATCGCGCTCTCTGTTGCCCGCGCACTTGGCAAACCGATCCGATTCCGCATAGGCGACTTCGATGCAAAGCACAAGCATCTGCGAGAGGTCCTGGGACTCCCCTCCTGGCAATAACGCACCCTGACAACCGCAGCCCAAAGATGATTTTTGTCAGGCGTCCTTCCTTGTTCTGACATTTTTGCTGGTCTGGCTGCGGGTTGCCGAGGAAGGATTTGGAGGCACGAAGCTGTGACCTGGTGCTTCTCTTGCTGCGACTTTGTTTTTCATGGTTAACACCGCAGCCCGAGAGCCTAAAATGTCGCACGTTTCAGAACCGAACGACAAAAAGATGCCTCGGGCTGCGGATCGAGGATCAAAATGCCGTTGGCCCCAAACCCAAATGACAAAATGAGGCCCCAAGGTGCGGCCGCGACGCGCGAGGCCACGGCAAGAACCGCGGCCTCGCGAAACTGGGAGCAGCTGGGCTGCTCGACGCATGGGATATGGCTAGAGCTCGCTGATGATGCGGGCGGTGCGGGCGACGCATTCGGCCTTGGCGCGCTCGACGTCGATGGTGGGCCATTCACCGGCGCGGTAGATCACCTCGCCATCGCACATTGTGAGCACCACGTCGGCACCATCGCCGGCATAGACCACGTTGTACACCGGGTCGGGCGCGGGGCACCAGGAGGGGCCCGTGGTATCCAGCACGCACAGGTCGGCACGGGCACCTGCGGCCACAATGCCGCAATCCTCGCGGCCCTGGGAAAGCGCGCCGGTGCGCGTCGCCGCCGCCAGCGCCTGCTGGGGCGTGACCGCCGTCGGATCAAGCGTCGCGCCCTTGTAGATAAGCGCCTGCAAGTACATGTCGTGGAACAGGTTGTGGTTGTTGTTCGACGCCATGCCATCGGAGCCCAGGCACACGGGAATGCCGCGGCGCAGCATCTCGGGAATGGGCGCGAAACCGCTGCCAAGCTTCATGTTGGAAGCCGGGTTGTTGGCGACGAACACCCCGTGCTGCTGCAAGATATCCAGGTCGGCGTCATCGACCCATACGCAATGGGCCGCCGTCACCGGCACGTCGAACAACCCGAGGCTTTCGAAATACTGCACCGGCGAGAGGCCGCCGTGGCGCTCGCGGCATTCGCGCACTTCCTTCTCGGTCTCGGACAGGTGGATGTGCAGGCGCAGGTCGGTGCCACGCACGATGTCCAGAATGTCGCGGCAAACCGTCTCGGTGGACAGGTACTCCGAATGGATGTTATAGTCGATGCGAATGCGTCCGTCGCCGGCCCCGTGCCAGTCGCGCACAAGGGCCTCCATCTGGGCGCAGATGGGATATTCCGCATAGGGCTTCTCCTCGAAGGCAACGAGTCCCTCGCACATGTTGGCCTTCATGCCGGCCTCGAGCACCGCACGGGCACGCTCCTCGGTCGCGTAGTACATGTCCGAAAAACTGACCACGCCGAAGCGCGCCATCTCGGCGCAGGCGAGCACCGTGCCCCAATAGCAATCCTCGGCGGTCATTTTGGCCTCGAAGGGGAAGCACTTCTCCTCGAGCCAACGCTGCAGCGGCAAGTTCTCGGCGTAACCGCGCAGAAGCGTCATGGGAGCATGGGCATGGGCGTTGTAGAGCGCGGGCATGAGCAGACGTCCCGTGCCATCGTAGGTCTCGCCGAAGGTGGCAGCCACATCGGGCGCAGGAGGCACCGAGCCGATATAGGCGATTCGGCCGTCGCGCACCCCCACCCATTGGTGGTGCTTGATAGCGAAGTCGGCGTCGAGAAGATTGATATCGGCAAAGAGCATGGAAGGCCTTTCGAAGAGAGCAGAACGGGGTTCTAGGGAAGAAGCATAACGCATTTCGCGGACGGAAACGGTTTTCGCGGCGACCTCTTCCACAAATGGACATGGTACCTTTGGCTACTTCCGAATGCCGCCGGCAGAGAGCGAACCCTTCGTCGGCAAAGCTCGCTGCTGGCTGCGTGGCCGAGAGTGCGTCCTCGGGGGGGATTCCCTCTTGAAGCATCATTCGCTGCCACAAAAAGGACCCGTGCCTGAGCGCGGGTCCTTGGGAAACGCCTGGGTTGTCGAGAGCAGCTTACTGCTGGGTACCCTCGGCGCCCTCGGCGGCCTGATCGGCAGCGGCCTGGTCGGCGGCAGCGTCAGCGCCAGCCTGGTCGGCGGCCGTCTGGTCGGCAGCGGCCTCATCGACTGCCTGGTCGGCAGCGGCAGCGTCGCCGGCCTGATCGTCGGCAGCGGCATCAGCACCAGCCTCGCCGGCAGCGGCCTCGTCGGCGGCCGCATCGGCAGCGGCGGCGTCGGCAGCGGCCTGATCCTCGGCGGACATGGTCTCGTCGGAAGGCTGCTCAGTGCCCTCGGTGGCGGCAGCGTCGCCCTCGGCATTCTGGGCAGCAGCCTCCTCGTAGGGAGCAAGGTCGATGGCGTAGGGCAGGCCCTCGGGCATCGGGTTAACGGTGATCTCGGCGTTGTTGCGATACTCCTCGAACCAGGTGGAGAAGTTCTGGGAGGCGTTGCTCTGCTCCATGTAGGTCAGATACTTCTGGAACTCGGTCGGCAGCTGGTCAACCGACGTGATACCGCCCTCGGGAACCTCGTAGACATCGGTCACCTTGATGATGTGGTAGCCGTACTCGCTCTTGACGGGAGCGGCGACGATCTGATCCTTCTCGAGGCCGGCCAGAGCGTCCTGGTACTCAGTGACGAAGGTGCTCAGCGCGTCCCAGCCCACATCGCCGCCGTTAGCAGCGGAGCCAGTGTCGGTGGAGTACTGGGAAGCGGCATCCTCGAAGGAGATCTCGCCGGCGTTGATCTGATCAAGCAGCTCCTGGGCGCGGGCGGCCAGAGCGGCGTCGTCCTCGCCTTCCTCGGCGGTCAGCAGGATGTGGCTCGAGCGCTTAGCGCCGTTGAACTGCTCGCTCATGGCCTGGGCCTGGGCCAGGGTCGCATCCTCGCCCTCGCCTTCAGTATCCTGGGCGGCCACGGCCTCGGCGAGCTTCGTCTGAAGCAGATTCGGACGAATGACGTCCTCGATGTAGGACTCCTCGGTCATGCTGGACGCCTCGAGAGCCTCCTGGAAGGCCTCATCAGACTCGAACATGGCCTTGGTCTCCTCCATGGCGGAATCGATGTCGGCCTGCTCCACGGTCACGTTGTACTCTTTGGCGGCCTGGTCGTAGAGATCCTGGTTGACGTAGTAGTCGATGACCTCTTCGCGCACGGACTCGGGGGTGTAGCCGTTGGCGACCATCCACTCGCCCCACGCCTCATCGGACTCCAGCGAGCTGGAGGTGCGGAAGTTGGCGATGTAATCGGTGACCGTCTGCTCCATGATGTCCTGGCCGTTGACCGTCGCGGCCACCGCGCCGCCGCCGGCACCGTTGCCGCCGCAGCCCACCAGCCCGGCACCGAGAGCGACGCAGAGCGAAACCGCTCCCACGCTCTTCAGAGCAGAGCTCTTGAACGAGGCAAATTTCATGTGTCCTCAACCTTTCATGACATTGCGTCAGCCCTATTGCCGGCGCAGGCTCATCGAGCGCACTCCCGCTCCCTCCGCGGGACTCCCGCCCTTCCTTCATGAGCGCTAACTGAATGTTGCAACCCTAGCGTAACGTTCTTTACCGTTTCGTAAGGTCAGAGAGCTATTATTTCAATGCGCGCGCACCGTATAAAGCGAATTACTTAGTCCACACACGGTGTCAACAATAATCGCACATACCTGTAAAGTTCCTGAAAGGATTCCTTAAAACCTGAGGTGAAGGGTCATTTTCCAGGTGCCTGTCGAAACCGCAGCATCAATCATGAACCACCCCTCAAAGGGGTGGTTTGCTCTGGGCCTATAAGGCCGAGGG
>OLOI01000559.1_pt1 | contig 36786 bp, 22 predicted proteins | sample 1672131 | NCBI WGS metagenome assembly OLOI01 (sample SAMEA3136651, study PRJEB25190) | human gut metagenome
GAAAATCCGTTGGATTTTCGCGGCGCTCTTTCTTGCGCTGACCCATTCGGCAAACAACAGGAGATTCGACTAGGGACGCCTGCGATACAGCAGCGGCGTCGTGCCGGTTGCGCTTTTAAAGGTGCGGATAAAGGCACTGCAGCTGTTAAAACCGCAGCGCTCGGAAATATCCTGAATGGTGAGGTTGGTGTTGGTTAAAAGCCCTTTGGCCGCAGAAATGCGGCATTGCTTTAAGTATGCGTACGGAGATATCCCGGTGTCCTCTTTAAACTTTGTTGTAAAGTAGCTGCGGCTCAGATTAAATACCCTTGCGATATCGTCAACATCCATACATTCCATGTAGTTTTCGGCAATGTAATTCATGATGATTTTTGCGTTCACTGCGTTGTCCGCGTGATGAAAGCCGCGGATCAGCTCGGTAAGAATCCGATAGACGTACTCAGAGCACAGGAATTCTTCACCGGCATTTTGCACATTTTCGATGACGCGGTCAAAAATAGCCCCGATATCGGTAATGCCGCAGGAAAAAACCGGCGCTGCGTAAAGATGAGAGATATAGTCATAATAGGCCTTGCTGAGATTGCCGTAAAAGTGAATAAATTTAAAGTCCCAGGGTGCGGAAGAGGTGCAGTATTCATGCGGCATGCGGCAGTCTAAAAGACACATGGTATTTTTCTCGATGCGGTACTGCTTGCCGCCGTAGTTTAAAGTGCCGCCGCCCTCGGTGGTATAAATCAAAAGAAAGCTGGTAAAATGGCTGCGTTTGATGTGAAAGTTTTGCTTGCATACAAAATGCCCCGTCCACTGGACGTAATAGTAGAGCTGTTTCGCGGTTTCGGTCGGAATACGCATGTATTTTTTCTTTTCATAGCAGGATTCTTTTAAGAGATTCACAAAAACATCCTCCGTTTCCTTTTTAGAGAACAAATTGTATATTATAGGGAACAAATCGTTATTGACACAAACTGAAAATCTATTCTATAATATATCATGTTGAACAAGTTGAGTCAAGAAAAAAGGAGTAAATTTTATGGAGTTTTTCAAAAAATTTGAAAAAAATCCCGTTTTTGGAAGCGGAGAAATCGGAACCGTATTTGACGCCTATGTTTCAAAACAGAACAAAATGTTAAGAATGGATTTTTCTTACAGAGGGAAAAAATCCTGTGCGGTAACATTTAGCATAGATGGAGTAAGCTGGAGTGCCCCGGTCTTAACGCTGACGCCCAACCCTGAGAGCGGATGGGAGGATGAAGTAAACCGCGATTGTGTACTTTTGATTGACGGTGTATACAAAATGTGGTATACGGGGCAGGCAAACGGGCATAGCTGGATCGGCTATGCCGAGAGCAGAGACGGACTTGTTTTTGAAAGAAAGCAGGCAGACCCCGTCCTTTCGTTTGAGGAACCCTGGGAGGGCGATTCTGTGATGAACCCCTGTGTTTTATACGAAAACGGCGTCTATCGGATGTGGTATTCGGCCGGGGACACCTATGAGCCGAATGTGCTTGCCTACGCGGAGAGCCGGGACGGGATCCACTGGGAAAAATATTTTGGCAATCCGATTTTTGTCTGCGATAAGAAAAACGTGTTTGAACAGGATCGGATCGGCGGCTGCCAGGTTTTAAAGACAGAGGATATGGGATATCTGATGTTTTACATAGGGTATGAGGACATTGACACGGCAAGAATCTGCGTTGCACATTCTGAGGACGGCATTGGCGGCTGGGAGCGTTCGCCCCGTAATCCGCTGATCGAGCCGACCGCGGGAGAATGGGACAGCGAGGCCTGTTACAAGCCCACCGTCCTCTGGGACGAAGAGAAAAAGATGTGGAGGCTTTGGTATAACGGCAGAACAAAGACCAATGAGTTCATCGGTCTTGCGGAGTGCGCGGTTCGGGATTTGTTTTAGCAGGAGAGGAAACAATGTGTTTTGAGGATTATATCGCAGAATTTTGCGCATCGGACGAGGAATGTTACAAAAACGACATTGACAATGCACATGCCATGGAGTGGCTGCAAAATGAAATTCCGCGTCTGGAGTGCCCGGATGCCGAGATTGAAAAAACCTACTACTTTCGCTGGTGGGTTTACCGCAAGCATATCAAAAGCACGCCGGAGGGCTTTGTAATTACAGAGTTTTTGCCGGATGTGCCGTGGAGCGGAAAGTACAATGTCATCAATGCCGCCGCCGGACATCATCTGATGGAGGGCAGATGGCTGCACCGCGCAAAGCGCTATCTTGAAGATTATATTGAGTTTTTCTTTCGCTATCCCGGTGATGGGATGCGTTACAGCTCCTGGCTGATCTGGGCGGCTGCGGCGTATCACGATGTAACCGGCGCATTGCAGGTTACGGATTTTTTAAAAGAGGCAGTGCCCCATTACTTAAGATGGGAGACGGAGCGAAAGACACCGTGCGGACTTTACTGGTCAATTGACGATCGGGACGCCATGGAATATTCCATCAGCGGCAGCGGCAGCGGACGCGTAACCAAAGGGGTTCGCCCCACGCTGAACAGTTATATGTACGGCAATGCGTCGGCGATTTACGATTTGTCGGTGGAGTGCGGACATCCGATGGACGCATTTTATGACCGCGCCGCTGCCATCAAGGCGGATATGAATCGGCTGCTTTTTCGGGACGGCTTTTATAAAGCGCTGCACCCCGAAAACGGGGCGTTTGAAAGGCTGGATCAGATCGATACGGCCAAGGTGCCGCGAGAACTGATCGGTTACATCCCGTGGTATTTTAAGATGCCGGATCCGGGACAGGAACGGGTGTTTGACCTCCTGGAGGACAAAAACGTGTTTGCCGCGGATTTCGGTATCACAACGGCAGAACAGAGCGATCCGCGGTTTTTGTTTCCTGTCGATCACGAATGTTTGTGGAATGGCTATCTCTGGCCGTTTGCAACATCACAGGTCTTAACCGGCCTGATCGCGGCAGTGGATACCGCCAAAGAAAAAGAGAAGTACGCCGGCCTGTTTTATCGGCTGCTGCTGCAGTACGCAAGACAGCATACCAAAAAAGAACAGGGGCAAACGCAGATGTGGATTGATGAGGTAAAGGCGCCCGACAAAGACGAGTGGTCCAGCCGGACATTGCTGAAAAAGTGGGGCTGGCCGAAGGAGAAAGGCGGCTATGAGCGCGGCAAGGATTACAACCATTCTACATTTTGTGATTTGGTTATCAGCGGCCTTGCCGGGGTGCGGCCGCACGGAAGCTCCGTCCGCTTTTGCCCGATGATTCCACGGTCATGGGAGTATTTTTGTTTGGATTCTGTCAGGATTCACGGAAAGGACTATCGAATCAGCTATGACAAAACCGGGCAAAAGTACGGACATACCGGCTGGAGAGTGACGCAAAACGGCAAGGAGATACAAAAACCGATCAATGCGATATTGTTTTAAATAGAATTTGGAAAGGAGCGAACCATGATGTTGAGACGAAAAAAGGCTCTGTGCGCCGTACTTACAGGAATCATTGCAGGAATGCCGCTGCTTGCGGCCGCAGAGGTCAGCATGACGGCGTCCGGAGGGAATGACAGAATCCGTATCCACGGGAATCTGGATACGCAAGAGGCGAAGGAATTTGTCATTAAGGTTTTAAAGGGAATCGACACCGCTTTGACGGAGGAAACCGCGGTGGATCAGCTGATCGTGCTGGAGCAGGGAAAGTCTGCGGCGGACGGAAGCTATGCCGTGGATGTGCCGGTCAGTGCGGCAACCGCATCCGGGGATTATCAGATTATGCTGACGATAGAGGGCAGCCGCAGCGTGGATAAAAAGATCTCGTTTTATTATCTGTCACGGGCGGAGCAGGACGGAATTATAGAGAGCGTAAACGGTGCAAAGACCGCTGCCGCCTTGCAAAAGGAAGTTTTGGATCATCAAAAGGAGCTCAACATTGATACGGAAGAAATTTACACCGCGCTCACATCTTCAGTAAAAGTATTTGAGAAAATGCTGACGGTAAAGGAAAAGACCGCGTATCAAAGCTTAGGAGAAATCCAGCAATCATTTCGGGAAAGCTGCGCCATTGCAGCGGTGGAGGAAGGAAGGACCGCGGCGGAGGTTATGGAGCGGCTTATAAAGTATAAGGATATTTTAAGCATAGACCCGTCCCTTGCGGAGGAACTTGATAATCCGCAGGAGGTCGGAGCGTATGTCGGCGGCAGAACCTATGCGCAGGTATCGCAGCTGCAGGCAAGATTCTTAGAATCGGTTTGCGTTTCTGCCTTCAACCAGGCAACCAGGGGTAAGATGGAAGCGCTCCTTCGTACCTATCAAGATCAGCTGAGTCTGCCTGCCGCTTATCAGAGCGCTGTAACGGAACAGAAAAACGCACTCTATAAGGATTTAGAAAGCGTCCGGAATTTTGACAGTTATGACGATATTTCTAATTATGTAAAGAATTGGTTCACAGGCGGCAATACCGGCAACGCCGGAAATAGCGGCAGCGGCGGCTCCGGCGGCGGAGGAGGCGGTTCCGCATCCGGGATTTCTTCCGGGGGGCTTAGCGCCGGCATGGCCGATACCTCCAAAGAACATACCGATCAGGATTACACCGCGTCGGCGCTGACGCCGGCCACCAAGTTTACCGATTTGGAAACGGTACCCTGGGCAACGGAGGCCATTGAATACCTTGCCAATCAAAAGGTGATTCAGGGTGTCCGTGCCGACGCCTTTGAACCGGACCGTGCCGTCACCAGAGAAGAATTTGTGAAGATTCTGGTGGGGGCGTTTGGCGTTTCGTGGAGCGGTCAGGTTACAGAATTCGCCGATGTGGACGCAGCCGCCTGGTACGCACCTTATGTTTTTGCTGCGGCAGAAAAGGGAATAGTCCGGGGCGTCGATGCGCAGCATTTTGGGATCGGCACCGAGATCAGCCGTCAGGATATGGCGGTAATGCTGTATAGAACCTTGCAGATTTTGGAAAGAGAACCGCAAAAAAACGCATCGGTGCAATCGTTCTCAGACGGATCGCAGATCGCGGAGTATGCGAAAGAGGCGGTTGACGCGCTTTGCAGCTACGGTGTGATGAACGGCGTCAGCGAGACGGAGTTTGCGCCGGAGGAGCATGCAACCAGAGCCATGGCCGCTAAGGTGATTTATCTTTTGATGGTAAAAGCGTAATCGATAGGGAGGTAAAAAGATGAAACGATGCTTGTTAATCATGTGTCTGATTTTTGCAATGACCGTGCCGGCGGTACCGCAGGTTTTTGCGGAATCCGCAGCGGCCGAAAACGGAGGCTATGACGCCGACGCCGTTCATTTTGCATTGCAGCTTGATTTGCTGTCTCCTAGCGCAGAAGGAGAATTGCTGCTGAGCCAAACCGTAACACGCGCAGAGCTTGCGTCGATTTTGCGAAAAATCATTCATACACCGGCGCTTGCAGATGCGACCCTTCCGATTACGGATATGGAGACGGGCGATCCCCTGTACGGAGATGTTGCGGCGGCAATCGGCGCCGGGCTGTTCCGGGCGCCGGAGAGCGGACTGTTTCGCCCGGAGGAGCCGGCGTTTGCCTATCAGCTGGTATCGTCGCTTTTGGATATCTTGGGATACCGTCCTTCCATCGGTGACGGCAAGGATTGGGCGGCGGCCAATAAACTCGGACTGCTGCGCGGTCTTTCGATCGGAGAAATGGATGTTTTAAATTGCGGCCAGGCCGCAAAGATATGTTATAACGCCATGGATATCCCCATGATGATCCAGACAAAGTACGGTGAAAACGCGGAATGGAAGGTGATAGATTCCAAAAAAATCTATACCGAATATTGGCACGCAGTATCTGCGACCGGTATCGTGGACGGGAATGAAAAGACCGGCCTTACTGCGGAGTCCGGCTTAAAGAAAGGCTGGATTTCGATCGACCAAAAGCCGTATCAGCTGGGAGAGACCAATGCGGATTCTTTGCTTGGATACCGTGTGGAGTATTGGTATACCGAGGATGATACCTTGGTTTATCTGCAAAAGCTGAGCGAGAACCGTACGCTGAAGATTGCGGCGGATGATATTGCGGATGCGAAGAGAGAGAAGATTGTTTATTACCCGGACGCAGACGGCCGTGAGAGGGAGGCAAAGCTTGCCGGGGACGTTGATGTGATTTATAACGACCGCGCCCTGTTTGATTTTACGGCTGCGGATTTAAAACCGAAAAGCGGCTTTTTAACGCTGATTGACGCGGACAATGATAATTTGTATGAAGTCGTTAAGGTTTATGAATATGTCAATTACTATGTGACGGCGCTGGATCAGACCAATCAGCTCCTGACGGACGGACTGCGGATGGAAACGGTGGATTTTAAGGATAACGGCAGACTCTGTGTGGATATCAAGAGCTTTCAGGCACAGAGCGGTGAATATTATCCCGCAGATTTTACGCAGCTGGCGGTAAAGAACGTGGTTTCCGTCATGGAAAGCCGGGATAAGGAATGCGTTACCGCAATCGTAAGCAGCGACAAAGCCAGCGGTACGGTAACTACGGTACGCGAAAAGAACGGCAAGCAGTATGTTACGGTGGGCGAGGCAGAGTATGCGGTCTCGGACGATTTCAAGGGGCAGTATGATGCCGGCAACCAAAAGGCAATCAAGATCGAAACCGGCCTGGCTGCAACATTTTATCTGGATTTTAACGGCGAAATCGCCTTTGTCAGTACCGACCTTAGTCAGTGGCAGTACGGTTTTATGAGCGGTGCGGCGCTGGAGGGTACCTTTTCCAAACAGTTAAAGCTTCGGATTTTTAATGATGAGGGCATCTGGGAGGACAGGGACGTTGCGGACACGGTCACGTTTTTAGGCGAGACCAAGAAGGACATGACCGAGGTCTACGGCAGCCTGGCACAGGGCGGTACGGTAAAACCCCGGATGATTAAGTACCGGCTGCGGCCGGACGGTAAAATCGGAAAGCTGGATACCCCGGCGGATCGCTCGGCAGATGTCGGATATATCGGTTATGATACCGAGCATTTTACCAAGGATGCGGTGATGACAGATGTCAAATACAAGCTCAGAAACCGTTCTTTTCAGCACAAATATTCGATGGAGCTGACAACCACCACGATGTTCTATCTGCCGGCAAGTGCCTATGCGCAGGACGGCAGCATCATCGAAGACGAGGTTCTGCTCCTTTGGGGGAATTTCTTTATCAATGACCGAAAATACAGTGTAGAGGTCTATGATTCCGATGAATATTTTGTGCCGCGGGGATTGATTGTGACGGCAAGCGCCACGGAAAACTACGAGACGGATATTTTGTATATCAATGAAAAGACGGCAATCTTAGACAGTGACGGCGAGGAAACTTATTTACTGGAAGGAATCCAGGGCAATACCGCGGTGAGCTATGTTTGCAGGGATCGGGAAACGGGCGAGGCGGTCAAGGTCGGAGACGCATTGAAAATTATGCTGCAAAGCAACGGCAGAATCCGCAAACTGGTGCGGCTGGCCTCCTTTGCGGACAGAAATGCGACCGATACCGTGATCTCGCTTGGCAAAAATGCAGAAAAGGATGTTGATACCGACTTTGGTCTGTATGCGGCAACGGTTTACGATGTGGACTATACCCGTGCGGCGGTATTGACCTACATCGACCAGCCTACGGAGCTTACGAGGTTTTCCGGATCCTATATGAAGATTTTGACCTATCGTACCAAAAAGCAGCGGTTTGAGGTCGGCGATATCACCCAGATCCACGGCGCCGCGCAGTCAACAACGCCGAGCCGGGTGTTCCTGCACGACCGATACCTGGAGACGAGAAGTCTGGTTGTGATTGACGAAACATAAGACGAACGCGGATACGGCCGGAGAATCGGAGCGGAGAATCAAGCTTTGCCGCACACTGCGGCAGATAGGAGAATGATTATGAAAGCAAAATGGATTTGTGGATGGATCGCGGTGCTTTTGTTGTTTTGCCAGCCGGTTGCGGCAAAAAATGAGGGCGTGCTGGATGAGGCGCTTTACTATGGAGAGGCCTTGTTTTATCAGGCCGAGGATAACGGATTTTTGCCAATCACCACGATAAAAGCCGGTGAGGTTTTGTGTCAGTACTCCGTCATTTCAAAAGAGACCGCCGATGTTGCCATGATTGCAGGGCTCTATCATCAGGGGGCGCTTCAATATGTCAAGGCGTCAAACAGAACCGTCACGGCAGAGGGGAGTACACTGTATGCGGCAAATGTCGAGGTGCCGGCGGAAAAGGACTATGAAATCCGATTGTTTTTGGTACGGGATTTGGCGGTGACGGCGCCCATGAAAAGGGTGGCTGCATTGTCGGAAAAAAGCTGCGCAAAGGATGTGGCGGACTTTTCTCTCTGCGGCGCCACAGGACGGATTGATTCCTTAGGAAACCGCATCGCGGTGACCGTGCCGGCCGGCACCGATCTCAGTGCGGCAACGCCGGAGGTTGTTGTGTCGCCGGGTGCGGCCTATACAATGGACGGCACCGATTTTTCTAAGACCGTCTTTATGACGGTAACGGCGGAGGATCAGAGCACAAGAACATATGCGATCGAGGCCGTTTATGACAATCGGGAGGACCGTTATGATTTTGAAGATGCTGCGGCCGGAGAAGGCATGGAACAGCATGATCCAAATCACTGGGCAGGGCCGCTTGCGCAAAATCCGGACATTATTGAGACGGTGACGCAGACCGGGAGCGGCAATGTATTGCAGCTGACGGATCAAAGTCTGACCGCCAGAGCGGATGTGCGCAGCACTAACTGGGAGATGACAGTGCCCTTTACCCTATCGGCCAAAATCAGTTATTGTCTGCCCGATGGCGTCAGCGAGCGCAGTCAGACGGACGATTACAGTTACTGCACTTTCTTTGTCACCAACGACAATGATTTAAACCTCAATAAGACCGATTTTTACTACGGCGCATTTGAGCCGGTTTGGGGCAATGACGCGTTTTACTTCTATTACTATAAAGAGGGAAGCCGTGTCAGGACAAATGTCAAGGTGATTCCGTCTGCCTGGTACGATGTGACGATGCGCTACTGGCAGGATAAGGACGGCTTATACTACATGGATTACACCGTTGTGGACGAGGACGGAAAAAAGTCGGAGTTTTTAAAGATTCCGTCCGGCAGAACCGAAACAAAGCTGACCGGGTTTTACCTGGTTACCTCGCCGGGACGCCGTGCGACCATCCTGCTTGACGACATTTCTGTCACAGAGGATAAAAGCTACGGCTGCACGCAGTATACACAGGATTTTGCAGACGCTGCGCCGGAGGGCTGGAGCGGCGGCACGGTTGAAACCAAGGACGGCCGCCGGGTGATGCATATCGGCAGTGACACGGTTACGGCCAAGATTCCGGAATTTTTGGGCGGCACAAGCATGGCCTTTGACTGGAGTGTGGACGACCCGTCCGGTAGCGGCACCCTGTTTGCCTTTGGTACCGAGACGGAGACGGTCGGTACGCTTTCCTATCAAAACGGCGTGCTGGGCTATGAAAAGGACGGCGGTAGCATTCTGTTTGATCAACTGGGTAAAATCCGTGCGGGCCAGGTTTACCGTATCAGGCTGGAATATGTCAAAGATGCCGCCTATGAAAATAACCGTGTGGATTATTATGTAAACGATGTCAGAATCGGCAGCGCCGCTGCGGCCGCTGCGGCGGAATCCATCGATTGTCTGCGCTTTACGGCGGCGGACAGCGGTATGGATATCGCAAATGTCAGTGTGGTAAAACGCTGAAACGGAGGTGTTCTCATGCGAAAAAAGTGGTGCAGTCTTTGTGTTGCGGCCGGTCTGCTTTTTAGCAGCATAGCCGCACCGCCGGTCTTTGCAGAGCGGCAGGACGGCAATCTTGATGATTACGAAAACTCGGTTTTTGCCAGCAACAGTGAAACGGGAAACTACCCGGTCAATACGATTGACGGCGATTTTGGCACCAAATGGGCGTCCGAGGGTGTCGGACAGTGGCTGTGCTTTCGGTTAGACCAAGAGACAACCGTCGATAAAATCGGATTTTCCTTTACCTTAGGGGCAGAGCGCGTTTATCAGTTTTCGGTGCAGGCATCGATGGATATGGAAAACTGGACTACGGTGTATGAAGGAGCAAGCAGCGGAACCACCACCGAAATCGAGTGGTTTTCGCTAAAGCCGGCAAAGGCAAGGTTTCTTCGTTTTGTTGGAAAGGGCAGCAACGCAAATCTATGGAATAATATCAACGAGGTCAGCGGTATCACGCTAAAAAAGGTACCCGTCAAGGTAACGGTAGACGGGCGGAATGAAAATTATATTCACACCGCAGAGGAAAGCAGCGGAACGATCTTTCTTCCGGCCGAAGAACTGTTTCAAAGCATCAATTATCAGTGCAGCTATGACGAGGATAAAAAGCTTTTCGCCGCGCAAAGCGGTGAAAAAACCGTAGAACTGGATTATAAAAATAAAAGTATAAAGGTAAACGGTGCCGCAAAGGGCGCGGACGGCGGATTGGCGTTTTCGGCGGACGGCGTCGCGATGATCGGCTATGAACTGCTTGGTGCGATCGGGGGTATGGAGGTTTCCTTAAAAGAGAAAACGGTCACCGTCACCACCGACCGCTATGCACGTACCATGGCGGCTTATGAAAAGATTGACCGGGAATTTTTGGGTGTTTTGGATTGGATGGTTGACATCTATGACCCGGAGACAGGCGGCTTTTATAACACGGTCTCCGGCGCGGAGTATGAGGGGTTTTATCCCTCGCTGGAGGCGTCGGCTTATGTCTATCAGATTATCCAATCGCTGGGCGCCGGCGGAAATATTCCGCAGGAATTTAAGGATCGGCTGATTCACTTTTTTCAGTCGAATCAGAACCCGGACACCGGATTTTTTGAGGAACCCTGGCCGAAGGCGGCAAGCTACGATAGCCGTGACAAGATGCGCGTATACGGCGTGGTGGTCGATAAACTCAAGCAGCTCGGTGCAAAACCTTTGTGCCTGCTGCCGTCGGAGCGCAGTGCATCGGCCGCGGACAGTATCAACCGGGTGATTGTCAGAGAATCAGAGGCCGAAAAAGAGGTTGCCACCAATGAGGCCGCAGAGACGGCGGAGGATACCCAGGCAGAGGCAGCCGAGGGCGAGAGCGCGTCTGAGGACGGCGGCGGTACTGCGGCTGCCGCGAGCGGTCAGTACGATTACGACAAGCGCATTGCTCTGCCGGAGGGAACGCCGGAATATTGCGCAAGCGTCAATCAGTTTATCGCACATATCGAAACCTATGACTGGGATGTCGGCACCTGGGGCGCCGGCGACAAAACCTATGAGGATTTAAGCTACATTCTGCTGCTGGATCCAAGCGTGCAGCAGCCGTACATCGATGCGACCATTGACTGGCTGAACAAGCAGCAAAACCCCAAAACGGGATATTGGAACAATAGCGGCGACATCGGATTTAACGCCGTGTCGGGCGCATTTAAGATTGCAAGAATTTACGATCGGTTCGGCATCTGTCCGCCTAACGCGATGCAGATTGCAGACACCATTGTCGAGACGCTGCGCGGCGGCTACACGGCCTCGGCGGCGTGCTATGTCAGAAATCCCTTATCCACCCTTCAGATTTTGATGAAGTACGATCAGGACGTACAGGCGAAGATGCTGGAGCTGGAGCCGGAAATCGTGGAATTGTACGTGAAAATGATTCATGATATGTTCCATGAGGACGGCGGCGCATCGTCCGTGATGTACTGCTCCAACCAAAAATTCGGCGGTCTGGTTGCCGGCCGCAGATTTTGTGAGGGCGATGTGGACGGAACCTTGCAGATGAGCATTGCAAGAGCGCATCTGAGCCAGATTTTCGGAAGAATGGTGGATAACCAATACCTTGCAAAATACAGTGAGGAATTTTGGAATAAGATGATGGCAAAGCAGCCGGTAGTCAAAAAGAGTTACACGGCGGCACAGGGTATAGCGGTGGAGGAGGATTTTGAAGAGGCTTCCTCCATCGAGGATTTGTTTTCAAAGAACTGGGCGTTTCGTTCCGGCAACGTAACCTTCCCGGAGGAAACCTTGAACGGAACGAAAAACCGATACCTGCTGGTAGAAGATACCGGCGCCACCGAGCAGGATTCCGCACGCTGCGCGTTTGACAAAATCTACGGCGACGGCAGCATCGAATTTTCGATGCGGATTGATCGGGAGCTTCCCTATGAGGAAAAGAAAAACGATATGAGCTACACCTTCTTTACGGTCGGCTCTATGGATCGGACGGTGCTTAGCATGAACGCGCTGGATAACGGTTCTGATAAGGTGACCCTGGCGTTTCAGAATAACAAAAGCGGATCGGTTACCTACAACAGCTTTGCAACGGTAGACCGTAACGAATGGTTCCGCTTTCGGATGGATTTCAGCCACGATCAAAACGGCACGCTGCACATGAAATGTTACTTAAACGGAAAGCTGCAGCCTGCGGTAGAGGATGCGCTTTTAATCAGCGATGTTCCCTATATCGATGTGTTTGAAATCTGTACCTCAACAGCGAGATGCAGCAGAATCGGCTTAGATAACTTCAAGGTAACGGTGAAATAGAATGAAAAAATCGGTGCGGTCAGGGCTTGCCGGTATCTTATGTGTTTTTCTTCTTGGCGGCATGCTGCTATGCCCCTGCGCCGCCGCGCAGGAGGGCGATCCGGCAGTGCAGAGAACCGATATGTCAGCACAAGGGGACGAGGCGGCGGTCATCTGGTATCAAGACGGCGTACGGACGGATCATCCGTCAGAGGGCAAGGTTTATGCCGATGTCGGGCTGAAGAATCATACCGATGCCGCGGCGGTGATAACCTCTGTGCTGGCCGTCTACGACACAAAAAACTGTCTGCGCCTACTGCAAAGACAATTTCATACTGTAAGCGGCGGCGAGACGATTGTTGCGGCGACCGAAACCGTCAACCTAAACCGTGGCGAGAGGGCAGCGCTTTATGTCTGGAATGATATGCAGCCGCTGACGGAACAGGGTGACATCATCCTGTGCACGCCGGATGCGGAGCCGGTACAGACGGCCTACCGCGCCATTGACCGGGCGTTTTGCGGCGTGTTTGATTATCTGACGGAGGTTTATGACCCGGAAAGCGGCGGTTTTTATACCACAGTCAGTGCCGCCCGGTATGAGGGGTATGTCCCCTCGCTGGAGGCAACCGCCTTTGTGTGCCAGATGATGACAAAGGGGGAGAGCGGCGCGGTCGCCGCCATGCCGGCATTGATGAAAGAACGGCTGATTGCCTTTTTTCAGACCCGGCAGAACCCGGACGGGTTTTTCTATGACACGGGCTATCATGCGGAGGATTATACCGAGAGGGATAAAATCCGTCTCTACGGTCAATGCGTGGACGCGATGGCGCTGCTTGGCACAAAGCCGCAGTATACACCGCAGTCAAGTGTGCCGGATGCGGCGCTGTACGCAGATGCACCAAGCAGCTTACCGTCTTATCTTGCGACGGTGGAGCAGTTTATGGATTATATCCGTGCCCAAAGCTGGGACACCAACTCCTGGGAGGCCGGCGACCGTGCCTATGAGGCAATGAGTTATGCGCTGCTGCTTGGGGATTCGGCGCCGTACCGCGACGCCCTGCTTGCCTTTTTAAAAGAGAGACAGGACGAGGAGACGGGCTACTGGGGAAAGCGCGGTGATAGCAGCTTTAACGCCTGCTCCGGCGCCTTTAAAGTTGCGATGATTTATCATCGGTTTTCGATGTGTCCGCCAAGGCCGCAGGCAATTTTGGATTCGGTGGCAGAGACGCTTGATGCCGAGGATATGCCGACAGCCGCATGCTTTGTCCGAAACCCCATCAGCGTCATACAGATTATTCGCAAATATGAGCCGGAAATGGTGCAAGCCTTTTGTGAGAGGCGAGAAGCGGCGATGGTGCATCGGTATCAAAACTATATCCAAACTTTCTTTCGTGCAGACGGCGGCGCGTCCTCGGAGGCATACATGGCAAAGACAACGTTTGGCGGAATTCCGGCCGGGCAGGGACTTTGCGAGGGGGATATGGACGGCACCCGGCAGATGTGGATTGCGCGAAAAGATCTTTATCATGTGTTTGGCCGTGAGCCGGATGCATCGCTCTATGAGATACATTACCGTGCGTTTTGGGACGGACTTTTGCAAAAGGAGACGGCAGGCAAAAAAAGCATCGGACAGACCATTGGATATACAGAAAATTTTGAATCTATCGACTGCATGGAGACACTGTACGGTGAACATTGGAGCGCGCCGGGGTTTGGCGCAGCCATCGCCGGAGAGAACGGGAACCGATATTTAAGGCTAACCGATACCTCGCTTTCCGGCGGTGAGAGCGTCAGCCAAAACTTTTTGGCAAAGAGCACAAGCGGAACGTTTCGCTGCAAAATCCGGTTTGAACGCCCCGGCCCTTATCAAAACCTGCAAAACGACCTGAGTTATTCCTACCTGGCGCTTTTGGACGGGAGCCGTTCGGTCATTGAGGTGCATGCTATAGACAGCGGCGGCGATACCGTGATGCTGAAGGCGGTCAGTGACGCGTCGGACGGAAACCGATACCAAAGCTTGATGAAGATTCCGATCGGCGTATGGGCAGAGCTTTCCATCACCTATCAAAAGACGGGCGATCAGTGGAAGGTCACATATACCGTAAATCAAACGGCGTGTACCTGGGCAGAGAATGTCTCTGCGAAAAGGGAGACGGCAGGAATCAGCCGGTTTGCACTCGTCACCTCGCCGCGGCGTGCCGCCATCATGGATATTGATGATATCGGGATGGACGGAAGATAACGGCGCTGGCGCAATGAATCAGAAAAAAATAAATTTATATAAATCACGGTGCGAAAGCGCCGCAAAATTTAAGGAGGAAAGTATCATGAAGAAACTGAGAAGAATGGGTTTGGTATGCCTGACCGTACTGGCAATGATTTTGCCGGTGTGCCCGGCCTCGGCTGCAACCATTGAGGATCAGAGCAAGGTCATCTTTTACCAGAACGGCGCGGCCGTTGCGAAAGATGCAATTGCGGCCGGCGAAGTTACGGCAAAGGTACGCGTTGCGTCCGAGACATTGGATCAGAACCAGGGCTTTAAAATTATTTTAGCGGCATATAACAGCAATAAGACGGAGCTAAAGGATGTCAGCTATCAGTCCGCAAGCCTCTGGGCAGCCGGTGCGGCTTCTGTCAAAGCGCCGGCGGAGCGCAGCTTTGCCGTAGGGCCGGTCACCGTACCGGAGGGCGGCAGTGCAGAGGTGTATATCTGGAATAACGACCTGACCCCGGAGGGCGAGGGCGTCGGCATCGTAAACCGGGGTACCTATTGCCTGTCCGGCATAAAGCTTGGCGGCTATACCACCGCAGTCGATCAGATCGGCAGGCGGATTTTGGTTAACACCACAGAGGATGTTACGGGTGCGCAGATCAGCAACGTGAAGGCGCCGGACGGTTATACCTGTGCCTGGAGCGGCAATGCCATTGTACTTACCGCGCCGGACGGTACGGCGGTAACCTATCCGGTACTGAAAACGGACGCGTTTTCCGCATATGATTTTGAAGATGGAATGCAAGGTTGGAAAAGTAATGGCGGTACAGCAGAAGATGGCTGTACGGTAGAACAAGCCGTGGATAAACTGGACAGCAGCAACCATGTCATCAAATTGACGGATAACTCTGCCACAAAGGCAGCAGTAGCAAGACTGGATGTTAAAAAATCCTATCCCTATGTAGTAAGCTATAAGGTGCTCTATGATATGCCAAATGAGGGAGACAATATTCTCTTCAGCGGTATGCGTTTGTGGAAGAGTACGGAACCGTGGGAGTCGATGGCGGGCGCCAGCGTTGGCTATGCAAACGCAAGCGATGCAAGCGATGGATATGTTTTTGTCGGCGAGGGCAGAAACGGCGGCAACCCGATTTATACAAGAGCGTTTTTTGACCTGAATACCTGGCATGAGGCAAGCATTGCTTATGTTGATGAAAATACGGCAGAGTATTACTTTGACGGAAAATTGGTGGCAGTCGGAAAACCGGGGGATAACGTGGGTGATTTGGCGTCTCTGCGTTTTATGACAAGCCCCAACAATGCGACAAGAACCTGTACCGTATACTTAGACGATGTTATCATTCGGGATTATTATCTGCAAAAGGCAGAGCTGAGCAGCGCCTCCTTTGTGGATGCAGAGGGAAACCCCGTTGCCGGGTTTATGCATGACGGTACCGTTTATGCCAATGCATCTGATTTAACCGGGCTTACCTTAGGTCAGGTCAGCGTGTCGGACGGCGCAGCCGCTGCGCTCAGCGGAAGTCAGATCACCGTGACCTCGGCGGACGGACTGGTGAATAACTATCCAGTTGTGGCAAAGCCCTTCTTTAGCGATAACTTTGAAAGCTATGCAGAAGGCGCTGTTTTGCCGACTTCGGAGGCCGGCCCGTATAGATCCGCGTCGAATGCCGGACTGGCAGATGCCGTTTTGGTTGCAAAGGATGGCGAAAATAATATCTTGAAAACAAAAAATACGTCAACCTCCGGCCAATTCACCTATGTGCAGATTTCGATTCCGAATTTGTCCAAGTCGTTTGTAGCGCAGTACCGGGTACGCTATGGCTTGCTTGACGGAGCATCTTTTGATACTTCAACGAACTGCCCCTTCTACTCTTATGTGGGCGGCGCCGGCGATCAGTATTACGGATTGCAGCCCATTTACAGTACGAACAAGGATGCCATAGACTTGCAGTACACTGCAAAGACAAAGGGAACCAAGAAGGGCGCCATTGCATTAAATCAATGGTATACCATGAAGATTGTTTATCAGGTAACCGCCGATACGGACGGCAATGATGCAGCAACGGTCACCTATTATTTGGACGGCGAATTGTTGGGTACGGAGAAGATGGAGGCAGAGGTATCGCCGAATGCCTTTATCGAAATCAGAGACAGCAAACGCAATCATACGGTAGACTACGATGACATTACGATTTTGCCGCTGTAATCTGCGGTTAGCCGAAAGAGAGCAATCGAAACCCCGTTTTTTGGGGATGGATTTTCGCTTATGCCTAAGAGAGGATCAAGTTATGAGAGGATATGCATCATGGAATTACAGACCCTATCTTCCGCCGGATGCGGAAGATAGGGCGGACGCACCGTACCTTTGCTGCCTGATTCCGCGTGCGGACGGCGCGGCGGTATCACTGTCCGGTGCGGCAGACGGTGTGACACTTTACTGGAGAGAATATGATAAAACGGAGGACGCGTGGCAAAGCTGCCGCGCGGAGGAGCCGAGTACCATTCTTCGGGGACTGAAAAAAGATTGTGAGTATCAGATTTATGCCGCGGATCGGTGCGGCAGAAGGAGCCATACAAGGCGGTTTTTGACCGGGGACGTTCCGTGGACGGTGGTGAATTACCTGCACCCTGAGGACGGACAGTACAATTTTTCGGGCAGGTTCTTATGCAGTCCGTCCCTGGTACGGCTGGAGAATCAAACCCTGCTGATGTCCTGTGACCTATACGCGCCGATGGCGCCGCAGAATCTGACGTTGCTGTTCCGTTCCTTTGATGAGGGAAAGACCTGGCACTACCTGACCGATTGTATGCCCTGCTTTTGGGGTAAGCTCTTTTGTCACCGGGGCGATTTGTACATGCTTGGCATGTCTACCGAATACGGTGACGTTTTGATCGGCAAAAGCACGGACGGCGGCGAAACCTGGACAGAGCCAAGGGCGCTGCTTCGCGGCGCAGGCTGCACCGGCCGTGGCTGGCACCGGGCGCCCTGTACGCTGCTGCACGCAAACGGAAGAATCTATACCTCGCTGGAGTACGGCGCATGGGGAAAAGGCGGCTTTGCCGCCGCGGTTTTGTCGATTGATGAGGACGCCGATCTCATGCAGCCGGAAAGCTGGACGGTTTCTGATTTGTGGAACGATCCCAATATCGATGCGATTGAGGGAAACCTGGTGTGCGCCCCAAACGGCGATATCCTTGATATTCTGCGTTATAAAGAGGGCGAGGCGGCGGTTCTTAAAGTCTCGGCAGACGGAAAACGTGTGGATTTTCAGGGAACCGTTCCGTTTCCGATGGCACATACCAAGTTTGAGATTTTGCAAAGAGAGGATCAAACCTATGTGGCGGTGGGCAATCCGCCGCCCATGCGCAATGTGCTTTCGGTCTATACGTCAAAGGATTTAAAAGATTGGAAACGGGCGCTTGATGTGATTGATAAGCATGAATGTGATGCGCAAAGCGTCGGATTTCAATACCCCTCCGTTCTTTTGGAGGGAGACGCGGTTTGCATCGCGTCCCGTACCGCCTATCACGGTGCGGACAGTTTTCATAATAACAACTATTTGACCTTTCACAGGGTTCATTTGTGACGGTGCTATGACAGGGTGTGCCGTCCGTGTGCGGCATTAGATATCAGAAAGAATGAGGGAAAAGAAATGAAGAAGCAAGGCGCTGGAGCCTCTGCGGCCATGACGGCAGGGGGAAACGAAAAAAAGAAGCTTTCTTTGGCCATGCGAATCAAAAGGGAACTGGTCAAAAACAGGTATTTGTACTTACTTGCCATTCCGGTCATTGTGTTTTATGCACTCTTTTTGTATGGGCCGATGTTCGGACTGGTGATTGCATTTAAGCAATACAATATCGGTCAGGGAATTTTTCAGAGCAAGTGGGTTGGTTTTCAGTATTTTCAGGAGTTTTTTAAGAGCATTTATTTTAGCCGGACGCTCCTGAATACCTTTATCATCAGCTTTGCCGATATTCTGTTCGGGTTTCCGCTTCCGATTATTTTTGCACTGCTGCTCAACGAGCTGCGCGGAACCCGGTTTAAAAAGACGGTGCAGACCGTGACCTATCTGCCGCACTTTATCTCGATGGTGGTAATCTGCGGTATGATTACCGACTTTTTCAGCACGGACGGCGTTATCAGCCGGCTGATTGCCATGCTGGGCGGCGAAAACATGAATTATCTGGCGTCTCCCAAGTGGTTTCGGACCATCTTTGTCGGAACCAATGTGTGGCAGTCCTTTGGATGGAACAGTATTATCTATCTGGCGGCGCTGACCGGCGTGGACGCGCAGCTTTACGAGGCGGCAACCATTGACGGCGCCGGGCGTTTTAAGCAGCTGTGGCATGTGACGCTGCCGGGAATTTTGCCGACCATTATGATTATGCTGATTATGCGGCTGGGTCAGGTGCTCTCGGTCGGTTATGAAAAGATCATTTTACTGTATTCACCGTCAACGTATAATGTGGCAGACGTCATTTCGTCCTATGTATACCGCATCGGTATCGGCGGCAGCCGGTACAGTTACAGTGCGGCAGTCGGGCTGTTTCAGTCTGTCATCAACGTACTGATGCTGCTGCTGGCAAATCGGCTTTCGGCGAAGTTCAGCGAGACATCGTTGTTTTAAGGAGGGATATCAATGGTACAGAAAAGAAGTGCGGGAGAAATTGTCTTTGACGTTTTCAATGTTTTGTTTATGCTGCTGCTGGTTTTTATTACCCTGTATCCGCTCTATTATGTGGCGATGTGTTCGATTTCGGACAGCGGTCAGCTGATGGGAAGCCGCGGTATGATGCTGCTTCCGAAAGGGTTTAGTCTTGCTGCCTATCAGGCAGTGTTCTCAAACCCCAATATCCTGTCCGGGTATCGGACAACGCTGATTGTGGTAGTTTTCGGAACCGCCATCAGCGTGATGATGACAGCAATTGCGGCGTTTTTGATTACGCGCAAGCAGTTTGCAATCCGCAAGGTAATGGCTTATATGATGGTGTTTACCATGTTTTTTACCGGCGGCATGATCCCCACCTACCTGATGGTGTATAAGTGGCTGCATCTTGGCAATACGCTGTGGGCGTTGATTTTGCCGACCGCGATCAGTACCTATAACATGATTATCATGAAGTCAAACTTTGAGTCGCTGCCCGATAGCTTAGAGGAGGCGGCAAAAATCGACGGCGCGAACGATATCACGGTGCTGTTTCGGATTATTCTGCCGCTGTCTTTGCCGATCATTGCGGTTATGATACTGTTTTACGGCGTGGCACAGTGGAATTCCTGGTTCCAGGCGATGCTCTATATCAGAGACCGGTCAAAGTATCCGCTGCAGTTGATCCTGCGTGAGGTGCTTTTGATGAATGATACCAGCGGCATGGGCGCTACGGCGGCCGCCGGAGATCAGTATATGCTCGGCGAGAGCATTAAGTATGCAACCATCATGGTTGCAACGGTTCCGATTTTGTTTGTCTATCCTTTTATCCAGAAATACTTTGTAAAGGGAATTATGGTCGGGGCAGTCAAGGGATAAAAAGATTGTAAAAAGAAAGTAATAATATTTAAGGAGGGTTACTATGAAAAAGAAACTCGTAACAGTGGCATTGGCCGGTACAGTCGCGGCGGCGGTTTTAGGACTGACCGGCTGCGGCGGTGGCGGCAGCGATATCAAGCAGCCGGAGGAAAAGGCGACTTCCTTTACCTATTGGGTGCCGATGAACGCAAACATTGCAACCAGAATCCAAAACTATAACGAGGTTGCGATGTATCAGCAGCGCGAAAAGGACAGCGGTATCCATATCGAATTTATTCATCCGGCGCTCGGTCAGGAGGCGGAGCAGTTTAATCTGATGATTGCGTCCAGAGATCTGCCCGATCTGGTCGAGTATAACTGGGTCAACTATCAGGGCGGTGTACAAAAGGCGATTGACGACGGCGTGATTATTAAATTAAACGATTATATCGACCAATACGCACCCAACTTTAAAAAGACGGTGTCGGACGGCAGCAAGCTTTCCAAGATCTATGACAAGGGCAGCAAGACGGACGAGGGCAACTACTTTGCGTTCCCTTGCTTTAACATCGGCAGCTACCGGACATTCGGCGGCCCGATGATCCGCAAGGACTGGCTGGACGAACTGGGACTTTCGGTTCCGGAGACCATCGATGAGTGGACAACGGCGCTTAAGGCATTTAAAGAAAAGAAGGGCGCAGCCCAGCCGCTGACCGGAACCTCAAACTATTTTATCGGCACCACGGACGCGTTTAACGGTGCGTTCGGCATCAGCAAGAACATGTACCTTGACGGCGACACGGTAAAATACGGCCCGATGCAAAAAGAGTATAAGGATTACCTGACACTGATGCATCAGTGGTATCAGGACGGCCTGTTGGATCAGGATTTTTCGACCAATAAGGGAACCGCGGTCGATGCAAACATCACCAAGGGCAAATCCGGCGCGGTGGTCGGATACCTGGGCAGCGCAATGGGACGGTATTTAAAGCAGATGCAGACCGAGGATCCGTCCTATAACCTGGTTTGCGCGCCGTATCCGGTGCAAAACAAGGGCGACAAGAATGACTTTTATATCTTTGAGGGCGATGTAAACGGCCGTTATCTGGCAATTACCGAGACCTGTAAGGATCCGGTTACCGCAACCGAGTGGGCGGACTATTTTTACAGTGAAGAAGGCTACTATATGGTCAACTTCGGGATCGAGGGAGAGTCCTATAACATGGTAGACGGCAAGCCCGTATACACCGATGAAATTCTGCACAACAAGGACGGCCTCAGCATCAGCGAGGCGCTGGGACTCAGCTGCCGTGCAACGGCACAGGCACCCGGCTTGAAGCAAGCGCCGGAATACTTAGAGCAGTACTATGAATTCCCGCAGCAGGTGGACGGCTTTAAAATGTGGGCAGAAAACGTAGAGGGTGTAAGAAAAAATCGGATTCCGGAGGGATTGAGTGCTGCACAGGACGAGAGCGAGGAGCTTTCTGCACTGAGCACGGACATCTACACCTATGTAGAGGAAATGTCCTTAAAATTCATCACCGGTCAGGAACCGCTTGACAACTTCGATCAGTTTGTAGATACCCTGACCTCTACCTTTAACGTAGCACGGTACCTGGAAATTGAGCAGAATATGTATGACCGTTACTTAAAGCGGTAAGAGAATGCAAACGGCCGCCATGCAAAAAACATTGGAGGAAATTAGATGAGAAACAAAATAAAAATCGGTATACTGCTATGGATTGCGGTGATGCTGACCGCGTTTGGAACCGTTTGGGCGGCAGAGACGCCGATGGGTGACATCAGCTTTATCAAGACGGAGGACAGCATCGCGGCAAAGGCCTATCGGCAGGATGCCTTAGATATTCCGTGTCGGCTGTATCTGGCAGTTTATGAGGGCGGCCGGTTAAAAAATGTTGCCGTGACGCCGGCAACCGGGGATTCGCAGCTTTGTACCGAGGCGCTGCCCCTGACGGGAGAAGATGAAACTGTAAAGGCGTTTTTTATGTCAGAGGATCTCTTTCCGCTCAGCCGGGTTTACACCCCGATGGAGGAAGAACCCTCCTTTACGGCCACCGCAACCGTTTACGGAAAGACCTATCCGGGAAAGGTGAACCGAAAGCTGCACACAATTACCTTTGATGTGCCAAAGACGGTGGCAGAGGATCTGAACGCCTCGGTTTCCCGTGAGGAAAACGGTTATCTGCCGATCGGGAACCATCACTTTGATACAAGCTATACCATCGCGCTGTTCGGTGCGTCCGCAGCCTGTGACGGAGAGGCGATTTCTTCGGGAACCGCCTTTCCGGTCGGCGGCGACCGCACACTTGCAATTACCGATCAGAACGGAAATACGGAAAATTATACGGTTGAGGTTCACATCAGTGAAACTGCGGCAGTGACCGAGCATAGCGATGGGTTTTCGGTCAGCGGCATTGCGGCAAGGGGGCTTGCGGATAAGCTGACGGTTACCCATTCCTTTACCGTGCAGTCCGCCGATGCAGAGAGCGACCTGTTCCGCATGGGAAGTGAGGATTTACCGCTTTCTGTGATTGTGACGACCAAGGGGCAGAACGAGGGATATTTTACCCTGCGCATCGGCGGTACGCATCGCAGTACCTGTGCGGTCAGCGGACAGGTTCCGGCGTTTTCAATCGGAAAGCCGTATACGCTTACCTATCTTTTCCGAAAGACAACGGACGGCGGAATCTGTGAGATGTATGTTGAAAATACGCTCCTTGCGGTGGCGCCGTGCAGTGAGAAGGAGCTTGCAAATCTTGGCAGCGGACAGGATATCTCATTTTGTGCCGCGCGCATCGGCGGTGAGAGCGGCAGTATCACGCTGTCCGATATTTCGGCTGCGATGGTTCGGCCGCGTCCTGCACTCTATGTCGAAAAGCTGCCGGACGGAAAAAACACGGCGTATACCTTTACTGCGGACGACGGCTTTGTAGGCTCCGCAAAGTGGTATTATAACACCTTTAAAAATCTGGGACTTCGCGGTTCGCTGGCGCTCAACAGCAGCACGGCGGACGTCAGCGGCCTTACGCCTTATGTCTCAGACGGCGTTTTCGATATCGGAAACCACGGCAAGACGCATAAGGTGCTGACCAATTTAGAGGATACGGTGCTGGATGACGAAGTGACAAACGGTCAGGCGGAGCTGCGCGAAAAGTTTCCGGGCAGCAGCGTTTTGACTATGTATCTTCCGAATAATCAGCAGGACGACACCGTGATGCAAAAGCTGCACGAGAGTCACTACGCCGTGCGCTACAGCGGCGGCAATCGGTCAAATTCCCTTTACCTTGGCAAAGAGGGACTGTATACCACAACCTTTTATGCGGTAAACAGCGGCGAAAATAAGACCGATCTTGCCAGACTGAAATGGCGGTTTGACGATGCCAGATCCAAGGGACGCTGGATTGTCGAAATGTGGCACGAGGTCAAGGGCGATGATGTGGACGGTACGCCAAAGCTTACGGATCCGTACGTTTATGATTCCGCAGAGGCAAAGCAGTATTTTACCTATGTGGCATCGCATCTTGATGAGGTGTACAGCGGCGGATACGAAACCATGGTGCAGTACCTGTTAGAGCGTGATTATCTGCGTATGCAGCAGCTGACTGCTGAGGCGGACAAAATGACCTACCGCGCCGCGTATGACTCGTCCATGCTGCTCCGCCCGGAGGACGCGGCATATTTTAAAACGCCGCTGACCGTGAACACGGTTGTGCCGGATGAATGGCGCAAGGTTCTGGTGACCCAGGGCGAAAATGTGGCCGTATACCCGGTATACCGGGAACAGTCCGCACAGCTTGGGGCCAAGGAGAGAAATTATGTCTTATTTGATATCGTGCCGGACGGCGGAGAGATTACACTGCAATCCGTGCCGGAGGACTATGAGATTCTGGGCGATGCGGCAGAGATTTCCGCTGCCTCGGTAAAAGTCGGTATCTATCACTACGAGGCAGTCATTAATCCGGAGAGCCATACCATGACCTTTGCGGTTCCGTATACCGCGCTGAAAAGCGAGACAGAGGCGGCGGACGGAAAAATATCGCCGGGCGTTACGCCGGATCTGTCGAAACTGGAGATGACCTTAACCGGCGAGGGACGCATAACAGCAGACGGTGTGCGTGTGGATAAAACCTTTACCTTTGACGCGGATAACTTAAAGGAGATTACGGTCGAGGCGAAGGAGAAGCGCGTTACCTATCAGGTGAACTTTGTGCCCATGGTGCTGGCCGGGCGATATAACTGCAACGGCGCGACTCTGACGTCTACGACCGAGATGCAGGCAAGCCGGCGCGGTGTACCGAAATTGTTAAATGACGGCAATGTTTATTTCGGAAACAGCGGCGACGGCATATGGCGGATTAACCAAAGCGCCATGGCGTATCTTGATGACGGCAGTGTGGATGAGGCAAACACCTATGCGCATCTTCAGATTGCCTCAAGGACGGACGACAGTGAAAATCAATATATTCGTTTTGTTAAGGATAGGAATACGACCGGATCGGCAAAGGTACAGTTATATCGGCAAAACAGTTATGGAAACAGCGGCGCTAAGGCACTTCGCAGCAAAGTAAGCTTTAATCTGCATAGCTTTACCAAGAACAATGACGGCATGATATATCTGTGGTCGTCTGATTTGGATCAGATTGTACTGTCCTCAAAGGGAATGAACAACAACCGGTTTACCCTGTGTCATCGGGGCACCACCAATGATTTCATGCAGCCGTTTGAGACATCGCCCGTGCTTGAGACCAACACCTGGTACACCTTAATCTGTGACTTTGTCCGCACCGAGGCAGAAGAACACGGGTACTATATGGATGTCTACCTGCAAAAAGAGGGAGAGACAATGCAGCGCCTGGGCAGAATTTCAAACCAGGCAACCTGTCCGAGCGGAAAAATCAACTGGCAGGATAACAAAAATGAGTTTATGCTTGCGGCATGGTCGAACGCCATCTTTGATTTGGGGATTGACGATTATGAAATCATGACGCTAATCGATGATACGCAGTACGATACCACGGTATATTTGCTGGGCGATTCCATCTGCCGTTATTATGATCCGTCAAAGCTTGCGCCGCAGCAAGGCTGGGGAGAATACGTCTTTAGCATGTTCCGGGATAACGTGCGTGTGCGGAATTATTCGGTCGGCGGATATAATACCAATATCTATCTCCATGGCGCGAACCGCCCGGAGCCGAATAAAAAGGTATCGCCGCCGATTCTGCCGAGCATTCTGCGCGAGCTTCGTGAGGGCGATTATGTGATGGTTGCGCTTGGATGGAACGAGGCCAACCGTTATGACGGCACAAAAAATACCGCCGCCTTTAAACAAAATTTGGCTCAAATCGCAGACCGCTGCAAGGAAAAGGGGGCATCGGTGATCTTTGTCACCGCAACGCCGAACCTGACGCAGGATTATACCGCTTTGGCAAATTCGTGTCTTACGGGCTTGTATTCCGGGACGGAATGTGTTTGTCCGGTGACGGATATGAAGGATTTTGCGGCGCAGAACGGGTATCTTTGCCTGGATTTAAATACGGCGATGTATGCAAGGCTGAGCGCCATGCAGCCGTCCGAATACAAAGAGGTATTCACCGGCAGTTCGTCGGCTGACCCCAACAATTCCATTAACAAGGATTATCTGCATCTCACCCAGACGGGCGCAGACCTTGCAGGGCAGCTCATACGGGAGCTGCTGGCGGATAGCAGTTCGCCGCTTTGCGCGTATTTGAAATAGGAGCGCCGAAGGTGATCGCTTTGACATATGGGAGGCATAGTGATGGAACAAAAACTTTATTTGGGGATCGAGCTTGGATCGACCCGTATCAAGGCTGTGCTGATTGACGCGCAGCATAAGATGGCGGCCTCCGGGACATTTGCCTGGGAGAGCGAGCTTAAGGACGGCTATTGGACTTATGAACTGTCCGCAGTGTGGCGCGGCGTACAAGCGGCGTATCGGAATTTGCTGGCCGACTATGGCAGGCCGATCCGAACGCTGGCCGGTATTGGCATTTCGGCCATGATGCACGGGTATCTCCCGTTTGATGCGGAGGGGAATCTTTTGGTTCCCTTTCGCACCTGGCGAAACACCAACGCTGATACGGCGTCTAAAATCCTGACCGGTATGCTTGAATTTCCGATTCCGCAGCGCTGGAGCATCGCACATCTGTATCAGGCAATCTTAAACCGGGAGCCGCATGTGCCAAGCATCGCATATTTGACGACGCTTTCCGGGTATGTGCATGAAAAACTGACCGGGAAAAAGATTTTAGGCATCGGGGACGCGGCCGGAATGTTTCCGGTAGACGGAAAGGAATTTTCAAGCGATGCGATCCGGCGGTTTTCCGATCTGATTGCGAACGAAGGGTATCCGTGGTCGGCGGACAAAATTTTGCCAAAGATCGGCATGGCCGGTGAAAATGCCGGTTTTCTGACCGAGGAGGGGGCAAAACTGCTGGATCCGTCCGGCGCACTGCAAAGCGGAATCCCGCTTTGCCCGCCGGAGGGTGATGCCGGCACCGGAATGGTTGCGACCTGCTCTGTGGCAGAGCGGACAGGAAACGTTTCGGCCGGGACATCGATTTTTGCAATGATTGTCTTAGACAAACCGCTATCCGGCATCTATCCCGAAATTGATATCGTTGCGACCCCGGACGGAAAACCGACGGCCATGGTTCACTGCAACAGCTGCACCTCCGATACCGATGCGTGGATTCATTTGTTTGACGAGGTGCTGCGGCATTTTGGAACCGAGGTTTCAAAGCCGGAACTATACACGCGGCTTTACCGGATTGCGAAAGAGGCGGACGAGGATTGCGGCGGTCTGCTTTCTTATAACTACTATGCCGGAGAACCGATTACGGGATTATCCGGTGGGCGCCCCATGGTTGTTCGTATGCCGGACGGTAGGCTTTCACTTGCAAACTTTATGCAAAGTCTGCTCTATTCCTCAGTTGCGACGCTGAAAATCGGGATGGATATTCTCTTTGACCGGGAAGAAATCCGCCTGGATCGGATTGCCGGTCATGGGGGACTGTTTAAGACCGAAGAGGTTGGTCAGCGTATCATGGCGGCGGCACTCCGTACGCCGGTCAGCGTGTCATCGTCAGCCGGCGAGGGCGGCGCCTGGGGAATCGCCGTACTTGCAGCATATGCCGTGCAGCGTGACGCAGACGAGACGCTGGTCGAATATTTGGATAACAGGGTGTTTGCGGATGAGGCGGTCTCTTTGGCAGAGCCGGATAAGAATGATATGGCGCGTTTTTCAAGGTATATGGTACGCTTTGAAAACGGACTTCCGATCGAGCGCAGTGCGGCGGAACACTTAAAGCCTTGGAAATAGCGGTAAAAGTATCGCAAACGCATAAAATGGCCGAAATCATAAAAGAATAGTGCTAAAACAGGACATTGATGCCAAAAAGATGTCCTGTTTTGCAATAGACTTTCTTCCGCGCGCGTTATATAATGATAAAAAATGCGGAAGATAGGAGAGGTTCACCATGCAGATAACCTGCTTTCACGATGTTCACGAAAAAGAGTTGCTGACCCTAAAGGGGGAGCATTGGACTGTTCGGGCGGTCAAGCTGCACGCTTTTACGGACGATCACGATACCTTGACGGAAGAGAACGAATATGATCTTTTTGCAAGAAACTTAGACCCTTGTACGGGCGAACTGTTTTTCTTAAAAAATCTTGCGGATCGCAGCGCGATTGTTATCATCTCCAAGACGCCCGACTACCAGGTGACGACGCTCACAATTAGGGACGGCGCCGTATCGGTGGATAACGGCGGCAACGACCTTGCGGTGGGGTATTGCATGGCAGACGAATGTGAGGCCTTTTGCCGAAAATATCTGCGCAGTGTACATCCGTCAAAGCAGCTGATTGCCATGTCAAACACCTGGGGTGACTGCCACGGTTTTTCCCGTGTTTGCGAGGATTTTGTCATCAAGGAAATTGACGCCGCAGCAGAAATCGGGATTGATATTGTGCAGATCGATGACGGCTGGCAGGTGGGAAGTACGGCGGATATGTCGCTGCGTGACGAACAGAATCGCCGTGTGTTTTCGGGTAACTTCTGGGAACTCAGCGAGGAGAGGTTCCCCAGGGGAATGCGCTATATCACGGACTATGCCGCAGAGAAAAAGCTGAAAACCGGGCTGTGGTTCGCCCCGGACAGCCACGGTCACTTTGCACTTTTGGAACGTGACACAAAGGTGCTTGAAAAGGCGTACAAGGAATGGGGCATGCGCTTTTTTAAGCTTGATATGTACTGGATCATGTCGGTGACGGATCGAAACCGCTTTATCGAACTGCTGGAAAATATCCACGCGCTGGGCGATGATGTTGCGGTGCAGCTTGATGTAACAAGAAATCTGCGCGTCAACTACCTTTGTGCGCACGAGTACGGCACCGTTTTTGTGGAAAACCGATATGCAAAGACGGCAAATTCTTTTCCGCACCGGGTGCTGCGAAATCTTTGGATGATCAGCCGATATATTCCCTCCTCCAAGTTCCAGTTTGAGTTGATTAACCCGGATTTATACAAAGAAAGCTACCGGAGCGGCGATCCGTTTGTTCCATCCCTTTACGACATGGACTATCTTTTTGCGGCGGTGATGCTCTCTAACCCTCTTTTCTGGATGGAGTTACAGTTTTTGTCCAAGGAACGAAGGGCGCAGCTGAAAAAGATCATGGACGTATGGAAAGCGCATCGCGGCATGTTTGCAAAGTGCGATGTCATGCCGATCGGCGATAAGCCAAGCGGCAGAAGCTTTACGGGCTTTTATGTGTCCCATGAAGGAGAACCGCAGTATTTGCTTTTGTTCCGTGAGGTTACCGAGGAAAGCACGGCGCGGATTCCCTGTCCCGTAACGCGGCAAAATGCAAAAGTTTTAATCTCCAATTCCGATGCTGCGGTCAGCATCGGCGATGGATTTGCGGATGTCGAATTTTCAAAACCGCGCTCGTATGCGCTCATTGAGCTGTCATAAACAGATTACAGATGAAAAACTGCCCCCAAAAGTAATCGGCTTTTGGGGGCAGTTTTGGTAAAACGAATTAAAAAAAGGAAAAAAGCTGCTGTGCAAAAACAACGTAAACTTCATCCATAAAGAATAATTTACCAAGACAAATCCTTGTAAAATCTGTATAAAACCCCTTGCGTTGACAGAAAATAAGATCATAAATTTAACCACAAAAGGAGTTTTATATATGAAAGCAACAGGAATTGTAAGAAGAATTGACGACCTCGGTCGTATTGTAATACCCAAAGAAATCCGCCGTACAATGCGCATTCATGAGGGCGACCCGCTATTGATTACATTGACAGTGTAGTTTTTTGTCTTTCGGTTTGCCGTCTTTTGCGTGTATTCCGCGCTGCATGCGGCATCGATCCTGTCATAGTGAAAGTCTTCACCAAGCTCTCTGCCAGGCAGCGTGCCGGTTTTTAAAATGCTTTCAATGTCGGCCTTTAGCTTTACTTCAATCAGATTATTTTCAAACACGGTGATGCGGTCTACAATCAGACCGATGTCGGTTTTATCCAGTTTTTCTTTGTTTAAGATATGGTCAAAGGCCTCAAACACGGTCTTGGCGGTACGGTTGACCTCGATAATCTCACTTCTTTTGTCGCAGCTGGTTTTTAATTGATGTTCCAGCCCATAAATTTTATCGGTCAGCTCCTGCTCGATCTCCGCATAGGTTTCGTCCAATAATTCTCTGTCGTCCGGATTTTTTAAAATATCCCGCATTTTTTGTTTTTTGGCAGTCTTTAATTCTTCTTTTGCGCCGGAGAGCCGTTCCTGCAAAATCTCAATAATGTGATCGCTCTCTTTCACGGCGTCGGCCTCGTTTGCCACGGCCTCCTCCAGCGTTTTGATCATATCGGCGGAGTTTAATTTTACCATGCGGATATAGTCTTTCAGTACAGCGTCCAAAAAATCCACCCTGGTGTGATGCGAGGTGCAGCCTTTCAGGCCTCTTTTGTGATAAGTTCCGCAGGTGTAGGCCGGCGCAAGGTCACTGCGGCTCATCGAAAACATCGGGCTTTGGCAGTCGCCGCAAAACAAATAGCCGGAATACGCGGTTTCATACTTCTTTTTGCCGCGGTAATGGGAGGTGCTGCGCTGCTTTAGCTGCTCCTGGGTATACGAAAAGGTGCGGTCGTCAATGATGGGGGCGTGGTGCTTTTCAAACACAATGTTTTCAGTCTCCGCGACCTTTCGGTCGGCGCCATTGATTTTTCTGCGCTGGTATTTATGCTGGCGCAGGGTTCCGATATAAAAATCGTTTGCCAGTATGGCAGAAACCGTGATAATGCTCCAATCCGATCGAACCTTTCGGCGGTATTCCCGTTCCTCCGCCTCGGCGCGCTCTTTTTCTTTCATGCGCGGCGTGGGAATATGATGCTCGGTCAGGTAATTGGCGATTTTTTTATAGCCGCAGCCCTCGTTGTATAATGCAAAAATCTTGCGTATGACCTCGGCCTCGTCCGGGACGATGTCAAACTTCAACTTTTTCTGGTTGGTGATGACGTACCCGTACGGAACCGCGCAAAGCCATTCGCCTTTGTTCTGGCTTTTGTGGATGACGGCGCGTACCTTTTTGCTCGCGTCGGTGACCGGCTGCTCGTTCAGCAAAAAGCGGAACTGGATTTGCAGCCAATCATCGTGGGTGGGAAAGTCGATCGCGTCGGAAATGGAGATAATCCGAACGCCGGCGTCGCGCAAAAGCTCCAGTTCATAAAGCCCCAGACTGTTCCGCCGGGAGAACCGTGAAAAGTCTTTGACGATTAAGACCTTGACCTCGCCGCTCATAAGCCGGCGGCGCATCAGCTGGTACTGTTCACGCTGTTCAAAGGTGTAGCCGGAGCGGTCCCTGTCTTTGTAGATCGTCAGCTTTGCATTCGGGAAATGCGTCTTTGTATAATCCTCGATAAAATCGATTTGATTTTCGATGCTGGTATTTTTGTCCTCTTCCTTTTCAATATCAACAGAAATCCGGGCGTAGCCGAATATTTCCGTGCAGTCTAAAGAAGCGTGAAGCGGCATGTTTTCCATGTTGTTAATACCTCCGATAAAGATATAACGACATTGTAACATAGCTTGACAAAAAAATCAAGAGGAAAACACATTCTGTGCCGGTGTGCCTGTGCAGTATCTATTTTTTGATAATGAATGATATATACATAATATATTGGGTAAAACAGGTTTAAGTCAAACGCTGACACTTCGGCACACACCTAAAAGAATCATTGCGTTTATCACAAAATCAAGATTATTACAAGTGCATTTTATCACAAAATAAAATCTTAATATGGACGGTATTCGTCTATGGTGATTTTGTATCATAAGGTATACCATACGAAAAGGAGGGACGCGAAATGACAGATTTTCTTGAAAAAGTCTATAAGATGACATTTGATAAGTCGTACAGGAAATACAGAATACTAGGTATCGTGCCGGTCGCAATGATACAATATTTTTTTCTGTGGTTTTTATGCGCAAGATGACATAAAAACCTACGGATATCGGCTCCGCTTGTTGCTAAGATGCGGCGGTTGGATCATGCCGGCCGCCGCTTTCCATGATGGGAGGGATCATATGCGCATAGGTTTTATCGTTCGATTGATTGCGGCAAAAGCTTTTCTTGACGCGCTGCTGCGTCATGACAAAAAGGAGAAGAAATGAAACTTATCTACACCAAAAGGACTATAAAAAGAAAAAATAAAAATTATACGATTGTTATACCGGAGAGAGCCGGAAGGATTGTCAATAATCGGGAGGAGATGATTGACGCTGACCGCAAGGGGCTTAACGCAATTTTGATGTCCGCGCTTATCATGATAAAAGACCCCAATACCATCGTATATTTTCCGTTAAAAAAGCCACTGGCGGAAATCTATTATTATCCTGATTATGATTATTTTTATGAAGAGGACAAAAAGACCCAAGCGGATATGGTGTTTCTGCATCGTGCCGGGCAGCTGCCGATTTCTGCCTGGAAGGAAATCAGGCAGTCCCTCAAATATACGCGCGGAGTCAAAGAGATTATGAAGGTTGATGTTGATGCTGCATATGAGGCTGGTTGTGCTGCATGTAATAAATACGAAAAGACAGATCGTTACTATAAAAGGATGGATTTGTTTTCGTTTGCAATAGAATATGATACCATGTTTTTTTCGGGCGGCTGGTACGCGTTTATGGATCTGTTTGTTGTTTTAAAGAAGATGCTTGACTTGCCGCTTGAAAATAGGCTTAAAGATAATTTTCTTAATGATTATATTTCCTTTTGGTACGACTGTAAAAATCCCAAGTTTGAGGGGTCGGAGCTTGGTTTCTACGATAGGAACGTACTGACTCCCCGTAAGGCATAAAGTTTTTGGCATGGACATTTTCTGTCCATGTATGTTATTATAATGGTACACAGAGTTTGGCACACAATGCCGATTAAGGGGAGTGCTACCGGAATGAATGTAGATAACGTAAAAAGCTTTCGGCTGCTTAACATGTATGAAAAGCTAAGCCGAGGCGATGTGATAAACAAAAAGCAGTTTGCCAAGGACTTTGGTGTGAGCGAAAAATCAGTGCAGAGAGATATTGAAGATTTGCGCGCTTACCTTTCGGAAAACTACGAAAACGGCGACGAGGTCACCGTCGAATATGATTACGACAAAGGCGGTTATCGCCTTATTAAGCCGGAAAGAGCGTTTTTAACCAATGAGGAGATACTCGCCGTGGCAAAAATTCTGCTGGAAAGCCGTTCGCTGAACAAGCAGGAGTTAAACAGACTGATTGATAAGCTGCTGATTCAGGCAACGCCGTCGGCGAGAATCAATATCCGCGAGATTATACTGAATGAAAGATTTCACTATATACCGCCGCGGCACGGCAAGCCGCTGATTGATGTGTTGTGGGAGCTGAGCGGCTACATATTTCACAAGGAAGTTGTGGAATTTGACTATGTCCGAAAAGACGGAGTCGCGTCCCACAGAACGGTAAAACCGCTTGCAGTGTTGTGCGCGGACTATTATTTTTATTTCATTGCCCGGATGGCGGACGATACCAAGGATTACCCGACTATTTTTCGGCTTGACAGGATGGCGAACCTGAAATCTACCGGAGAAAAGTATAAGACGCCGTATAAAGATCGGTTTGAAGAGGGTGAGTTTCGGAAAAAGGTGCAGTTTATGTATTCCGGCCCGCTGAAAACGATTCGGTTTGCGTATACGGGACAGTCCATTGAAGCAATCCTTGACAGGATCCCCTGCGCGGAGATTCTGGAACAGGACGGCGGAAAATACATTCTTAAAGCGGAATGTTACGGCGAAGGAATCCTGATGTGGCTGAGAACCCAGGGCGAAAACGTGAAAATTCTTGATTCGATGTAGAATACATAATCGCAATATGAAAAGCAAGCATGGGGCTGACGGTAAAAAATTGTTGCTTGCAATTTTAGAAATGATCGTTTTACGGTGAACCGAAAATGGAAAATAATTTGGAAATGAGGATGTGACTTCTTTGGAAATGGAAAAGGTGTTCGTTGTTTTTCATAAAAATATTGCAAGTTCTTGAAGAATATATAAAACTGTGATATGATATAAGTGATTGCCGAGAGAGGAGGGTCACCGATGAAATGTAAGCTGATGCATAAAAATATTCCCGTTGCCAATGTTGAATTTGATGAGGTGACAGGTTATTTTATCGAAATATATGATGTCATAAATCCGATCCATTTGCCGGAAGGTGTACAGCTTAGAAACGGGATTGTTGACAGACGTGACCTCCATGAGTGGTGGTCGGCAAGGGCAATTCCGTCAAGCAGAAGCGGATTGAAAGAGGCGCTGGAAAGGCTTGATGTTTCAACGGCAGCGGAAATGCTCGGCAAAAGTTTTGGACTTAATCTTTCGGATCAGTATTGGATACTGCCCGAAACAGCCGATATATGTTGGAATGATATAAACTTTTTTGAAAATGATTTTTCGGAGGATATAGGAAATATTTTGATAGGAATCGGAAACGATACGGATAAAATAAACTATATGTCACCGGATAGCGCATCGGACGGCTGGCTGAAGAAAAAATGGAGAATTGTTGACGGAGAAAGAATCTTGTACAAGGGTGGCAGCGGCTCATATTGTCAGGAACCGTATAACGAAGTCCTCGCAACCGCCATAATGAGAAGGCTTGGTATTCCTTGTGCCGAATACGCTCTGACCTTAATAGGTGATAAGCCGTTCAGCGCTTGCAAAGATTTTATCACGGCACAAACCGAGCTTGTTACGGCGCATAATATTATAAAATCCGAGAAGAAACCAAACGATAAATCTTTGTATGAGCATTACATTGACTGCTGCGAACAAAGAGGTATCAAAGATATACGGCGTACAATCAATCAAATGCTTACACTTGACTATATTATTGTAAATGAGGACAGACATCTGAACAACTTCGGACTGATACGAAATGCCGAGACTCTTGAATATCTGTGTGCGGCGCCTGTGTATGACAGCGGTACGTCCATGTGGTTCAATACTCCGACACAAAGCATTAAGGCCGGAGCAAGAGATATTGCTGCAAAGCCGTTTAAGACAAGGCATGCCGATCAGATAAAACTGGTTGATGATTTCTCATGGCTTGATTTAGATAAGCTCAAGGGAATTGATGAGGAGTTTGCGGATATCTTAAAAACATCGGAAAGTGTGGACGAGCAGCGAAAGGATGTTCTGTGCAGCACTCTGAATATGCGAATTGAAATGCTTAAAAATGTTATGGAGCAGAGCGTAAAATATACAAATATTCAAGCTATCGGTGCTGAGGTTGAAGAAGACATTGCATACGCCGGAAACGATACCAAAATGACAATGCAGTAAAATGAAATATTCAAGCATCAGGCAGACGGTTGAAATATACCGTCTGTTTTTTTGTGTCTTAAGGCGTGGAAATAACTCTCCCGGTTTTGCCAGAGGAAGATAAAAACCTTAGTGTATGAAAATAAAACCTCCCATGATATAGGGAATGGTTTGGCGATCGCGGGACAGAAATTTCCCGCTCGGTATCTAAATAATACTTTATGTCTCACATCCCGGTGACGGGCTTTACTTCTCTTTCGTAATAAATCCATAATTGCAGCATAATTTTTTTGTGATAATTGATGAAAAACAGACAAAAACAAGTTTTTTTGGTACACTTTCTTGAAAGTTTTTATAAAAAGTGTTACTATGAGTATGCTACACAAATATTGATACAATACTAAGTCTGTGTTTTACCATTGGTAAAAATGCATGCTCTTTTTTCGCATACAGACTTGTCTTGTATATGGAAATATTTGTGTAGCAACAAGCGGAGCTGTGCATTTTTCGTGCGTTGGCGCATTGCTTCGCCGGCGCACTTTTTATTTTGCAAAAAATATGAAAAAAATATATTTTATACACGCAAGGACAATCGTTGTCCATGCACGCGTGGTAAATTGTATGTAAAAAGGGGAGGTAGAAAAGTTTATGTCAAAGTATGATCGATATCGAAAAGAAAACGAGAGTATCTCGAATGAGATTGTTCAAAAAACCAGGGAGAGCCAGGCTATGTCTTTAAAAATAGAGAATGAGGCCAAAAGGGTAAGTAATGTAATTGACAAAGTAAATGTCATTGTAGGGGATGCAGATACACAATTTGAAAAGGCAACCGGGTTGAAAGGACAGGATATAACGCTCTTGTTTGTTGCGGTAGCGCTGCAATGTGCGCGGCAGTATTTGATAGGGCATATTACACAACGCACAAACGATCAGGTTGCAGCTAAAAATACACCTGGACACATCAAAGAGCATTCGATGAGGCAGCATCGCTGGTATAACCCAAGTGCTGATGAGATTATAACGAATCCCGTCCCATTTGACGCGATATTCGGAAGCAAAGACTTTGACCTGGGCATCGGTGGGGGCTTAAATCACAGAGTAAGCACACTGGGACACGACCCGCTTTTGGGGTGGATTTTCGGTACGGCGAATATCGCAACGAGTACGCTTACAACAAGTGAACTGAGGACATTTCATGTTTTGACAGGGACGATTGCTAACGGTGCGGCCAGAGATAAAATTTCATATAATGCAAGCACGTTTAAAATGCTTGATTATACGAAAAACAAATTACTGCATGAAGGCATGGAAGGAAAAGAAAAGATAGGTTTATCTGTCATGAAAGAGGCTATTCATCTTAGGTCGGACATTGGTTCAACAAAAAGCCTACCCATACCGGTAGTGTCAACATTCTCGGTGAAAGCGGCACGAGATTTGGCAGACTTTGGGATTGATATGGGGAATATTGTTAAAGTTTTCGGACAAGCCGGATTTGCGGTTTTAATCAATTCGTTGATTGGAATGTTTCATGGATTGTTTTATGATGAAGCGGTACATGGCAGCAGAACGGTATATGCGGTAAAAACGCGAAAGATATTAAGCTATTCTAATTTGATTGCATCTGCGAGCAATGTTATAGCAGTCGCGATAGCTGCTGTGATAGGAGCAAAAACAGGCG
>OLOI01000561.1_pt1 | contig 36585 bp, 30 predicted proteins | sample 1672131 | NCBI WGS metagenome assembly OLOI01 (sample SAMEA3136651, study PRJEB25190) | human gut metagenome
CTGCAGCCGATTGTTTTTTCTATTTGCACACGTTGTTCTGCATTTGGATAGATTCGTATTTTTACTGCCCGGTTTATTTTCCTCACCTTATTCCTATATATGAATGATTTCAATTATCTTTTACGAACAATATGTTCTCTTTTTATTATAATACAATCCAGTCACCAGAACAAGTGTTTCTTCTTTTTATTTATAAGATTCTTTTGATCATTTATGAGCATTTATGCTCAAATCTACAATTCATCTCACTACCTGAAGAGGTAGGAGAATTCTTGTTATATATTATGTTAAATATTATTCCATAAATGCAAAAACACCACCTGCCAGTCTCCGCGACCCTCCAGGTGATGTTTTCTAATTTACATATTCAACTTCTCACACCATTATAGTGTATTTTCTTTATTCAACCGTTACGCTCTTTGCAAGGTTTCTCGGCTTATCTACATCAAGACCCTTGGCAACACTTACATAGTATCCCAGCAACTGCAGTGGAATGACTGCAAGGGATGTTGCAAAATGCGGATCTGTCTTCGGCATATATACGGTGAAGTCCGCAGTATCTTCGATATTATAATTTCCAAATGTAGTCAGACCCATCAGGTAAGCGCCACGGCTCTTGCACTCTACCATGTTGCTGACTGTTTTTTCATACAGGGATGGCTGAGTGAGAACGCCGATCACCAGTGTACCGTCTTCGATCAGGGAAATCGTACCATGTTTCAATTCACCTGCTGCGTATGCCTCAGAATGAATGTAGCTGATCTCTTTCATCTTCAGGCTGCCTTCCAGACAGATTGCATAATCAATGCCACGACCGATGAAGAATACGTCTTTAGCGTTTGCCTGTTTTGATGCAAACCACTGAATACGCTCCTTGTCATCAATGATTCTCTGGATCTTATCCGGCAGAGTTTCAAGTTCTTTAATATATGCCGCGTACTGTTCCTCGGAAATCGTACCTTTTACTTTTGCAAACTGGATAGCCAGCGCATAGGACGCAATCAGCTGTGTACTGTATGCCTTTGTGGTTGCTACGGAAATCTCCGGACCAGCAAGTGTATAGAAGACATTGTCTGCTTCACGTGCAATAGAGGAACCAACCACATTCACAATGCCAAGTGTACGGATGTTGTTTTCTTTGCAGAGACGCAGTGCTGCAAGACTGTCTGCAGTCTCACCGGACTGGCTGATAATGATTGCCAGCGCTTTCGGATTCAGAATCGGATTTCTGTAACGGAATTCGGATGCCAGCTCAACACGAACCGGAACACGAACCATATCTTCAAATACATACTGTGCAGCCATTCCCACATGATATGCAGAACCACATGCAATAATATAAATCTGGTCAATGTCCTGAATATTTTCATCTGTAAGTCCGATTTCAGAAAGATCGATCTGTCCGTCTTTCACAACAGAACTCAAAGTGTCCTGAACTGCTTTCGGCTGCTCGTGGATCTCTTTCATCATGAAATGCTCGAAACCGGCTTTTTCTGCTGCTTCTGCATCCCACTCGATTGTTTTCATCTGTTTCTGGATTTCTTCGCCATCCAGGTTATAGAATGTGATCTCACCTTTACGAACGCGAGCCATCTCCAGGTTTCCGATATAATATACATTTCTTGTATATTTCAGAATAGCCGGAACATCAGATGCAACGTAAGACTCTCCATCAGAAACACCCAGAATCATCGGGCTGTCTTTACGAGCTACATAGATTTCTTCCGGATAGTCTTTAAACATGATCGCAAGTGCGTAAGAACCACGGATACGAACCATTGCATGATTGATTGCATCGACCGGTGTTCCCTCGTATTTCTTGTAATAATAATCCACCAGTTTCACAGCAACTTCTGTATCGGTCTCAGAATAAAATGCATAACCTTTGCGAAGAAGTTTATCCTTCAGCTCCTGATAGTTCTCAATGATTCCGTTATGAACTGCAACAACATTTCCATCATCACTTACATGTGGGTGTGCATTGTTCTCAGATGGTTCGCCGTGAGTTGCCCATCTGGTATGTCCGATACCACATGTACCCGGAACAGATTCTCCGTCATTTGTCTTCTCGGATAAAACCTTCAGACGTCCTTTCGCCTTAATGACTTCTGTCTCACCTTCGCCATCACGAACCGCAATACCCGCAGAATCATATCCACGATATTCCAACTTAGAAAGGCCATCCAGAAGGATCGGGGCTGCCTGATGACATCCTGTAAAACCAACTATTCCACACATAAATATTTCTCCTCTTCTCTTCTTAACTTTATATAAAGCAAACTATAATGTAAAAAATAAGCATAATTTTATAAAAGCCAAATTTTGGTCTATCATAACACAAAAACTGCAGGAGTTCAAGTTTATCTGCAAATGCCTGCAATTACCATATCGAATGGCAGTCATCTCATAATAATATATGCCGTGTAGATCAGATACATTGCCACCATGGCAATACCTTCGTTTCTTGTGATCTTCCTGTCACTTCTGGCAAAAAAACAGACTACAACAGAAAAGCCGACAAGGACCAGAATATCGATCACATTTTCACTGATCAGCGACACCGGACTGATAGCAGATGCAATACCAAGGACCATCAGAATATTAAATATATTCGATCCGACTGCATTTCCCACTGCCATATCAACTTCATTTTTGCGTGCCGCAACCACAGAAGTAACCAGTTCAGGAAGTGACGTTCCAATCGAAACGATTGTCAGTCCCACAAGAGTCTGACTCATTCCCAGATCTATTGCGATCCTGCTTGCTGCATCAACTGTCATATCCCCACCAAATGCAATTGCCACTGCACCACCAACAATGCAGAGAATACTCTTTGGATAAGACAACAGTTTCAGTTCTCCATCTTCCAGCTCCTCAACTGCTTCGATCTCAACTTTTTTCCCTTCGGCCCTTGCTTTCATTGCAGTCCGAATCATATAGAAAATATATCCCGCAAATGCGCCCAGAAAAACAGCTCCGTCCAAATGGCCCAGTGTCATACCATGCGCATCCCCCCATGCAAGATATCCAAGTCCCAGAAGGAGCAGCGCACAGATAACAGAAAGCGGGATATCCCTCGCGATCGTATCCTTCTGCACCATGATCGGTGTCATTATCGCACAAGCACCTATCACAAACATCAGATTAAAAATATTAGATCCGACTACATTACTGACTGCAAGTTCATTATTGTGCACCAATGATGCAGTCACACTGACTGCAGTTTCCGGAAGGGATGTTCCCATTGCAACGATTGTCAGACCGATAATGATCGAAGGAACTTTCAGTTTCTTTGCAATGCTGGAACTTCCCTCAACAAAAAAATCTGCTCCTTTGATCAGGAACACAAAACCTATGATCAAAAACACGATTACCAATGCAAACGGTGCATTATTTATATATTGTTCCATGAATGACTCCTTTCATTGTAGTTTACACTACAAAATGTTATACTTTTGCTGAACATTATCGCACATAAAGTTAAGGAGAACAAGACATGCAGATAACAAAACCTACTTTTTATAAAGAATTTTCCTGTATCGCAGGTGCCTGTCCCGATACCTGCTGTGCCGGATGGCAAATCATGATCGATGAAAAAAGCCTCCAGAAATACCGTAGATTCAAAGGTCCTTTTCGAAACAGACTTCACAATGACATCGACTGGAAAGAACATTTTTTCTGTCAGTATGACAAACGCTGTGCATTTCTGAATGAAGACAATCTCTGCGATATCTACAGCGAAGCCGGTAAAGATATGTTATGCGACACCTGTCGAAAATATCCACGTCACATTGAAGAATTTGAAGGGCTGCGTGAATACTCCCTGTCCCTCTCCTGCCCGGAAGCCGCGAGAATTTTTTTGTCCCACAAAGAAAAAATCACATTCTTCACCAGAGAAGTCGCAGCACCGGAAGAAACTTACGATGACTTCGATTATTTTCTTTTTACCGCTTTGATGGACACCAGAGATTATCTTTTCTCCGTGATTCAGGATCGCTCCATACCAGTCAGATTACGCCGTCAGAAACTTCTGGCATGTGCACATGATTTCCAGCTCAGTCTGGACAAAAATGAGCTGTTCCAGTGGGAAGATATCCGCGGTCGGCATCAAAAATCCGGATATGGCGAGAAATTTCTGAATAAGATCCAGAAATGGAATGACGAATGCCAGGTATCTTCTGAACAGCCCAGCAAAGATTCTACCTCTGCTAGAGCCTCACTGCTTGCTCTAAGCAAACAGATCTGGCGCACGGTTATCCCACAGATGGAGGTTCTTCGCCCAGGCTGGCATACATATCTTCGGAAAACGCTCGTTCCACTCTATGGCTCCTGCCAAAATGATACGGAACTCACAGAAATTTATGCCGCCTTCGCACACGATTATCCAGACTGGACGGTTCACGAAGAACAGCTTCTCCTCTACTGGATCTATACCTACTTCTGTGGGGCTGTTTATGACGATCAGATCTTTGCCAAAGCCAAAATGGCTGTCATCTGCACCTTCATGATCCACGAACTTGCCGTAGGAACCTGGTTAAAAAATGACCGTCATTTTACCTTTGAAGATATGATTTCCATCTGCTATCGATTCTCAAGAGAACTTGAACACTCCGATCCGAATCTCAATGAAATGGAACGCCTGATGGATGAAGAAGATGTGTTTGATTTCAGAAATTTACTCACAATATAAAAGATAAGCAGGCGGCCGTAAAGGTCTCCTGCTTATCTTTTATGGAATTATTCTCCCAAAAACTGCTCAACTACCTGTCTGATCAGAGTCCTCTGTTCAGGTGTAAGCTTCTCAATCTTCTCCATCAACTCCCGCACTTCCCGCGGAGCTTCTGAATCCTCATTAAAAAAATCACCCGGTGTGATCTGCAGATACTCACAGATACTGAAAAATCCCTGCATCGATGGCAGTGCTTTGCCATTTTCAATCCGATTAATATAACTCGGGTTCTGTCCCAGCGCAAGGCTCATTTCACGAGCTGAGTTTTGCCCCCCCCCGATTCGTAAATCACTTATTCTCTTACCAAAATTTACCTTTGTAATCATTTGTTTCTCCATCAACCCAACATCACTTCGATGCTGCTGTCCAGTTCATTATATGTCAATTCCTGATGAATTTCCTTCAAGATCTCATCGCCGGCGATCAGCCGCTCAATCTCATCACGAGTCTGAGTATCCGCCTTATCAATAAATCTGCGCACCATTGCATTTCCACTTGTGTTAGACCAGTAATCCTGTGGCAGCGCATTCGGATCTGCTCTTAAAAGATCACAGTAATTGATCACATCCCACGGACAATACACTTCCACATTTCCAAAGCGATATCCGTCATACCATTCCTTCACTTCTGCATAATGTCCAGATAATCCATAGTATTCCAGCATGCCTTTTACTTCTGTATCCGTAAATCCAAAATATTCATCAAATCTCACATCCGTAAGCGTCAGCACTTTCAGATTATTAAGACCAGTAAAGATACTTTCCTTCGAAATTCTCAGACATCCTGTCAGCACAGCAAAATACAGATTCGGATTCGTCTTTAATGCATTACCAAACATATTTCTGAGCAAAGACACCATCTCATCATAATATCCATACTGAAATGCCTTATCCAGAGGCACATCGTATTCATCAATCAAAATGATCACTTCTTTACCGTAATGCTTTGCAAGCAGTTCAGACAATACAAGCAAACTCACCGGCAACATCTCTTCTTCTGCCAGGAAACGCCCCTTGTCTATGCGTACCATACTGTCATACACTTTTCTTTCACCGGCATCCAGTTTCTCACTTTCGGTCAGAAAAGAGAATCTTCTGATTTCACTCCCAATCACATACTGCATTGCTTCTCTGGCTATCTGAAAGTTCTGTCCTTCGATTCCTTTTAAGCTTATAGAAATCACTGGAAACTTTCCCATATATTTATCACATAATTCTTTTTCTTCAGAAATCTTTAATCCTTCAAAGACGGATTTGTCACTTCCGATTTCAAAAAGGGTTTGAGCATGTTCATATTCAGGCTTTTTCCGAAGCGTCTTGGGCGGGTGAAAACATTTACCTTTGCCCAGCTTTTAAGAAGTGCCGCAATGATTGTCGTCTTGTCTACATAATAAAAATTTTCTTTGATTAGTTTTTCAAAGTTCTCCACACCTACCGGCAATTTTTTCCTGTTATTCATTTATTCATGCTCACTTTCTTGCCACATTTCAAAAAGCGCATTTATTAATGCATACATTTATTTTATTATACACAACATTTTTATTATTCTCAACCATTATACCCAACAAAAATCCCAGCATCTTTCGTAATATGAAATCCGCCTTCCGTCTTCTTCCGCACATAAGACTGGAACTCCTTGTAATGATCCAGAATATACTGTCCCTGATTTCCATGGCACGACAAGATATAAGAAATCAATGGCTCCGGTTCCGGTACGATAAGCGAATCCTCATACCGCCTCCACTCTATCTTTTCAAAATCCTTCTGAAGAATCTCTTCTCCGTTCTCTTTTCCAAAACGCTCGTACAGATTCTTTGCTGCCAGTACAATCCGGTCATCGAACTTCTGGACCAGTTCACTCACTTCTCTCATATGATCATTGCCATATGTACTGCAGACAAATCTTCCTCCCGGCTTCAATACACGTTTTACTTCTTTACAGACTTTCGGAATATCCTCGCAATAGAACAACACATGATTGGCAATTACAAGATCAAATAAATCTTCATCATAAGGTATTCTTCCCGCATCAAATACACGAAACCTGAACCTGCTGTCGTCTGCACCGATCGTACGCCTTGCATCTCTTAACATTCCATCCGATATATCTGATACTACAATCTCCGTCTGTTCCGGGATCTTATCCCTGTCCACGTTCCAGAGTGTACCATCTCCACATCCCAGCTCCAGAACCTTCATTCCCGGCTTTAATTCCAGTTGTTCGAAAATCCATGGAAACCATCCTTTCGTATTCTGTGAATACAGACTGTGTAGGTTAATTCTTGCGGAAATGTTTGACGCATCCTGATACTGGTTCTTCATACTTTTCTCCATGCCGGTCAGATGAATCAGATTCAACATCTGGCTCCAGTCGACGGAATGTTCTTTCTGTATCAGATCCGACGTATCCTGAATTGCCTGTTCCACCAGCTGCATCTGTTCGATGCGGTCACGGACTAATTTCAACTGAATGTTAAGAGAATTGAGCATGAAGTGATAGTCTGCATCATCGATCGTCATATCACGGATATCGTCCAGCGAAAATCCCAGATATTTCAAAAGTAATATCTGCTGCAGTCTGGCGAAGTCTTCATCTGTGTAGAATCTTGCGCCCGCTTCTGTGACGTAAGATGGTTTTAATATATTCTGTTTGTCGTAATAGCGAATTGTCCGCAGGGTCACGTGGGCCATGCGGGCAAATTCACCGGATGAATAGTAGCCTGGTTTTTTCAATACTTTTCACCTTCTTTAAATTCTGTCATACATTTTTATTAAGCAATATTTTTCTTTCGTGCTCTTCCTAAAGACATGATTGTTTTGCATACCTGTTTTAAAACAACAGCCGAAATACCGGTCGCCGCCAAAATTGCAATCAATAATATTACTCGCATCATCACCGTCGCATCTGCCGGTACAAACTTTATAAACAGGCAAATCGTAACATGGTGTGTCAAAAAGGCCTCATATGAAATGCCGCCAATAAATTTCATCACCTTGTTTATAATATTTATTTTCATTAAATAAGTACCAATACCATATAACATATATGCCATAAGGAAACCTGCGATATGTCCTTTTATATTCATATTGCCCGGTTCAATGCATTTCAAAATCACTAATAAAATTCCTGCGATCCACCAGTATTTTTCAGCCCTTTTTCTGTGTTCAACAAAAAGCATACCTGCATAAAAACTAATCAGACAAGATGGTAACATCCGAAAAGATACCATCCCCGTTAAATTAATTTTCAGGGAAAGTATGTAAAAAAGAATCACTAAACCAAATGTAACCCACTTATATTCTTTCTTCATCCACGTAAGTAATGGATATAAGATATAGAGGAGGATGATCGCACCTATAAACCATTCTCCCAGAATATAATAATCATTTATCTTAAATGTAAGGTATCCATCCATTCCAATCAAAGACAAAATAATGCTGGCCGGGTTTCCTCTGTAAAACAAACTTTTATATCTCAGCACATCCCTTATATACATTAATCCCCATGCAATATAAAATGCCGGGAAGATAGATAATGCTCTTTTTCTATAAAATAATTTTAAATCATCTATTTTACTATGATTATAAAATAGTAATGCACCCGAAATGAAGAAAAATACTGTAACGTAAATATCTCCATAGGTAACACCACCAACATAATTATTAAATATATCCGGCCAGCCATATTCTACTGCAAAATGATACAATACAATTCCCAAACATGCTATTGCACGGATAAAATCAAATTGATCTAAAACAACTTTTTTCTTTCCCATAATTTTTCCTCATACTTTTTCATTCCTGATAACAATAATCTTATCTTATATTACATCCTGATACACTCAATGACAAATTCTTGTTATAATACGGATCGTCCTTTTCCAATATTTCTGCCCATTGTTTCTTAAAAAGTTTTTCATCATTTTCGTTGTTTCGCAGTTCGTTACTCCAACGCATCACTTTCACATACGGATTATAAACAACACTCATATGCTTATTTCTAATTTTCAGGCAAAGATCCACTTTTCCCAGTTCTCCTTTGTAATCCTCATCAAATCCATTCACTTTTTCAAATATATCTTTCTTCACCATCATACACGCACCTGCAACTGCACTATACTGCATCTGTGTAACAATATGTGAAAAATATCCATTTTCTCCTCGAAGTGTGTGCTCAAAGAGGCTTCCTGCAGTCCCATTCATTCCGATCACACAGCCCGCATGCTCTACTGTTCCGTTCTTATAATAACTTCTTGTCCCAACTACTCCGACATCACTTCTCATAGCCACGGAAACCAGTTCTGATATTCCTTCTTTGTCCGCATACTCTGCATTTCCAGCCAAGAAGATTAGATACTCTCCCTCTGCACAGCCAGCCCCTTCATTTTTCCGTTTGGCTGCTGTCCATATCTTTTCCCCTCGTTTTACACGTATTCGCTTATCCTGATACTTTTCAACGAATTTTTCTATTTCTTTCTTCTCTGTACAATCTACTATAATCACTTCATAATCCGGATAATCATTTGCTTTTATTGATTGCAAAGTTTTTCCCAGTAATTCCTTCTTCGTAATCTCATCAATAATGATCGACACTTTCGGTTTGTCTGCATATTTGTAACGTGTACGATACGTTCCGGGATATGCTGTTTCTTCTACATATGCATCCTTTAATCCGATCCGTTCATAGTGCTTTTGAATTGCTCTTCTACCCGCCTCAAAGGCATAGCGTTTACTTTCCGGATTTTCAGCCGTTGAATCCATATGTGCCCGCCAATGATACAATATCTTCGGAATATGATACACTGCATCTGTATTTTCCACACAGCGCAGCACAAAGTCATAGTCCTGAGCCCCATTATATTCTCCATTTAATTTCCCGGCCTGTTCTAACAGCTGTCTTTTGACCACAACCAGATGACAAAAATAATTAACCGAACACAGCAGATCCATATTCAAATCCGGCTTAAAATGTGGTTCAAAATATGTTTGTCCATCCATGGACACCTTATCCTCATCAGAATATATCATATCCACTTCTTGATTTTCATTGATGCACTTAGTACATTCATATAATGCATCTACCGATAATATATCATCATGGTCTGCAAATACGATATAATCTCCCGTTGCAATATCTATTGCAGCATTCGTATTCTCTGCTATCTGTAACGATTCTTTCGAACTAATGACTTTTATTCTGCTGTCACTGTGTTCCAATTCTTTCAAAATCTCTTTCAACGGGGAATCTCCCCCACTTCCATCCGACAGACAGAGTTCCCAGTTTGAATATGTTTGACCTTTGATAGATTCCACCAGTTCTTTTAGATATTTTTCCTGTGTTTTATATAATGGGACGACTATACTAAAACATGGCTGTTTATCAAACACCGTCTCTTTCTGCACTTCACGTATTGCCTCTGTTATCTTATGTCTTTCAAGCCATCGTTCATAGTCTTTCTGATCTTTATGCGTTGCCTTTTCATACAAAAGCCCCACCGTCTTTCCTATCCCGTATGCCTTTATATAGCTATCTATTTTCTTTATCTTTTCTTTCATAACGTCACCCTGTTCACCCGCACAGAAAACCTGCCACCGGCAACTTTTCATGCACGCTTTGGTATAATCCAAAAGGCAGCCAGATATAATTTCTGCCCGCCTTTTTATTACTTGAATAATTTATATAACCATCTCATAAATAACACAATATACGCAGCAAAACATAATGTTACGATATATGTTTCCAGATCAAATCGATGTGTCAATGTTCGCATAACACCGATTCCGTCAATCGGTGTTCCTGCATATACAAGTGCTTCCCCTTTATCGGTTCCCGGGGTATAAAAGATCTGTACATTTCCCACATCACACTTTGTAACCTGGAAATTTAATGTATATGCTTTATCCTTACAATCATTTACTCTGTCGAATTTCATCTTGAAGAATTTTCCGCTGCGTAATTTTCCAAGATTCTCCGTACCCTTGGCAACTACTTTACCAGTACTGTCATCTACAACTTCATATGCTACTAATACCTTTTCTTTATCCGGCACTGCATTCGCAGCCAGTTTTAATGAGATACCATCCATATACGCCTCTTCGCATACGAACTTCTGCGAAGCCGTCTGTCCGACTTCTAATACCTGCGCCTGAAATTTACTGGTATCACATGAAGTATCATAAACAGATACCGGCTTGTCAATAACCGCATATACTGCTGCGAGTACTATTATAATTAGAATAAGAAAAATAGTTTTTATCTTTGATTTCATTGTTTCAATATACTCCTATCTTATGAAGCACTGTATATTTCAGCGATGTTTCTGGACTCTCCTGCCATCTTCAGATTACCTTTGTCCAGCCACACTACCTTGTTACACAGTTCTTCCACCTGCTCAATACTATGTGATACAAACAATAATGTTGTTCCTTTATCCAGCATATTCTTGATACGGTTTTTACATTTTTCCTGGAATCTGAAATCACCTACCGATAACACTTCGTCTACAATCAGAATATCCGGTATTCCTATCGTTGCAATCGAAAATGCCAGTCGTGAGATCATTCCTGACGAAAAGTTCTTCACCGGAACATTCATAAAATCATGTAATTCCGAAAATTCCACGATATCATTATAGTGTTTTTCCATTTCCGCTCTTGGATATCCCAAAAGAGCACCATTCAAATATACATTCTCTTCTGCAGTCAGATCATAATCAAAACCTGCTCCCAGCTCGATCAGCGGTGCTACGGATCCTCTGACTGTCACACTGCCTTTTGTCGGTTTCAAAACACCGGCAATGACCTTAAGCATTGTACTCTTTCCACTACCATTTAATCCGATCAGTCCTAATGCATCACCCTTATTCACACTGAAGCTTACATCTTTTAAAGCCCAGAACTCTCCGTATGAAAGCTGCTTTTTCGCAGTCTTAATTACATATTCTTTAAAACTGGTCACTTTCTCCGATGCAAGGCTGAACCGCATTGAGACATGCTCTACACTAATAATCTCCTGATTATCCATATATCTTCTCCTTATATATCCAAAATAAAACTATCCTGTCGTTTATAAAATACATACAATCCAATCACAAGCATTACTACACATTCTACTGCAGCTATCAGGATAGATTTTATTCCCGGTAAAGAATTATACATCATTACACCACGGAACATCTGCAAGATATTCGTCAGCGGATTGAGTAATACAATCGGTTTTAACCACTCCGGTAAGATTGACATCGGATAGATTACCGGTGTCAGATACATCAGTGCTGTAACAAATACTGAATACAGATGCATAATATCTCTGAATTTTACAGCAATCGCTGATAACAGCAATCCCATTCCCAGTGAAAACGCTACAATAAATGCCAGTGGAATCCATACCAGTAATACTGTATAATGCAGTTCCACACGCATGGCAAGCATAACAACAATCAAAGCTGTAAATGATGCCAGCAGATTTATGGTACTTGAAAATGTTCTTGCCAGAATGAACAAATATTTTGGTACATATACCTTTTTGATCAGCGGTCCATTGTCAATAATCGCTGACATAGAACAGGTTGTTACTTCCGAATAAAAGTTGAAGATCAACTGTCCACTCAACAGATATACCGGAAAATATTCTACATCAAATTTAAAAAGATTCGAAAATACTACCGACAGAACGATCATCATAAATAACGGATTCAGCAATGTCCATAAAACACCCAATACTGATTTTCTATATTTAACCTTGATATCTCGTGCTATCAATTCTTTCAACAATGGTTGAAATTTCAAAAAATTTTGTACATACGTTGTCACGATTCTTCCTCCGATTTTATTGGTTATAATTGAACAATCTTACTAATTATAGCATTTTTTCGTCTGTTAGACAAGTCTCGCTTCTAATTTGCGCCGTACATCTCCAGAATTTCATCTGTTACATTTTCCCATGCTCTTTCTTTTGCGGTCTTAAGACCATTCAAATATAACTTCTGCTGCAATTCTTCTGAAGCGATCAGATTTTCAATCTTTTCACAGGCCTGACTGATATTTCCTGCCTTATACAACAGACAGTTTTCATTATCTTTCAGATATTCTACATTTCCTCCATTCGGAACTGCAAGCACATATCCACCGGTTGCCATCATCTCCAGTGGCGGGTAGGAGAAGCTTTCTAACAGACTGGTCTTTATCAGAATATCACATTGTGCATATATCTCCGGAACTTTCTCATACGGAACCCTGTTAAAAAATTTATCCACTCTGTATTTGTCTTTTGGTTCTGCATTGTATGACATATACCATACTTCATATTTTTCCTGATCTAATCTGTCAATGATTTCAAAAGATTCATCTACATTTTTATAATCCACGGCACAATCTCCCTCTACCAGGATCCGGATTTTGCCATTCAAAGTTCTCTTATGCTCCGGAAATCTTTCGATTTCCAGCCCATTCGGTGCATACACAGACGTTTGTCCGAACTCTTCTTCCAGCCATTTCTGACACCATTTCGATATCGTGATAAATTTCACGTCTGTCGATGGTCTATAAGACTGATTTGCCTGTATACGCAGCGAATCTGTCTCTTTATAAAAGCCCGCTTCATAATTTTGAACCAGGTAATATTTGTTCACCGCATACGGATACTCTTCTACTACTTTCACCGTTGTCCACATGGTAGCGATCATATGATCAATCTTACCCGCAATCGTTGTATCTTCCAGATTGATCACCGGGAATCTACAGTCTTCGAATTCACACCATTTTTCATTACTGTCTAATGTAAATATAGATACTTCGTTCCCTTTTTTTTGCAGCATCGCCGCATGTCGTAATGCAACTTTGATACCACCGCTGATTTCTAATCCCGGCAGTACGAATACATAATTCGTACTTTTTTCTTTTTCATACAATTTTGCCAGACGTAATCCCGTTCTGAATGTCGTATAATTTTCTTTGCATTTCAGATAAGCATTTTCCACTATCTTCTTCCGATATTCTGAATCTTCAATGACTTTCCTTAATGCATCTTCCCATTCTTTTGCATCTTTGCATAAAATGCCCGTAATCTCATCTTCCACACAATCATGAAATGCTCCCACATCACTGGCAACGGTAACGGTCTTAACCAGAGCCGCTTCCATCCATTTGTTTTCTGATTTTGCTTCATTAAAAATGGTATTTTCCAACGGTGCAAGATTAATATCCATTTCAGCTATGATCTCAGGCAGTTTCCTCCAGTCACTAAATGGCAGTTTTTTTACTCTTGCTTCAAAGACCTTTAATTCATCCGGCAGATCTACTTCCCCCATCAGATACAATTCTACATTTTCATAATCGTTCATGATCGTTATGATTACCGGCAGGAGCAACTCCACATCTGCATTATGTGTGATACTTCCACTGAAATATCCCATCTTAACCACATTTTTATTGTCAGGCTTATTCTTTAATGCCTGTTCCGATAGCAGAATCATCTCTTCTGATGCTACATTACGGTTAATATATACCTTAGGACAGTAATTCTCCAGTTCATTTTTCAGACAGTTCGTGGTCGTTGTAGCATAATCACAGCTTTTCAGCATACTCTGCATACTCATCACATTGGCATCATAGGCTTGTTTTTCTTCTGTCGGTAACGCTGCGACATATTTAATCTGGTCTGTATATTTTGTATCAACAACCAGATCATCAATATCATATACTACCGTCTTATTCAAGTATTTTGCCAATTCCACAAACTCTTTGATCGTCTCTGTCTCCGGACATCTGAAGAATACAAAGTTCCTGTAATAACGGACCGCATTCAGTTCCAGTTCCAGGAAATATACCTCATCTGTTGTATAGTTCATAGCTTCCAGCTGTTCTCTCTGATGTTTTACCCGGTATCGCCACGGATGCGGAAGATTTTCATTACAGCCACTGATAAATAATACATCTTTATATACTTTTTCTACACGTCGTCTTTTCTTTATCTGCTTTTTTATATATCCATTTGTTTTCTTTACACATCCACCAATACCATCTTCCTGTATTGTATGAAATACCTTTTTTGTCAAACTTGTCGTACTCATATTTTCCCCTATATCTTTTTTAATGCTTTCAACAACGGATGATAAAATTCATCTCCGGAATCTATCTCTTTTTCCCATTTTTTCTTGAATGGATCATTTTGCTTCCAGTATTCTTCTATCTTATTTTCTCCATAATAGTTAACTTCTGCAAAACATGCCCATACATTCCAAAGACCATTTTCCACACAGTTTAAGCACAGGTCTATATCTGCACAGTCTTTCATCTCCGGCTCAAACTCCCCTGCTTTTTCTAAAGTTCCTTCCGATATCATCATACAGATTCTTGACGCCGTGGTCATATTTCTCACATGACGCATATCCGCTTCATATCCCTGGTCATTCTTATCTATTCCAGAATTAATCACATGTATTCCGGTTGCTGAATCCTGGTCCAGTACGCCGCCGGCAAAATAGCTTTGATTCTGACCATTCCAGATATTTGCAGACACAACACCGACATCCGGTCTTTGTGCATACATCAGCATTTCTTCAACCCAGTCTTCTGAGACAGGCATACAATATCCGCTAAGACAGATGTGATATTTTCCGATTGAATGCTTTCTTGCTTTTTTCATCCACTCATAACTATTCTCTTCATCATTCTGCGGATGACAGATAATCTTCACATTTGGATCAGCCACATTTTTTACTTCTTTACAGTCACAGATTATTTCTAACGGTCTGTAATGTGTTTTCTTTAACAGCTTATCAATATAACCGCCTATATCTTCCTGTCCATTCTCCCATATATATATACTTACTACCGGAGTATTTTCCAGATCATATTTGATCCTGTAAATCGTCTGATATGGCAGATTACACTCTACCTGTCCATATTCTTTCGTTCGCTCCAGATGGTTACTGATTGCCTTTTTTGCTGCATCTACTGCATATTGTTTTACAGATAAATCCATTGACACAGATCCGGCATGTACACGCCAATAATAAAGGATTTTCGGAACATGCACAATTTTCTCGGCTTTTTCAGTCAGACGCAATACCATATCGTAATCCTGGCTGCCTTCACATTCCTTTCTATACAACTCTGACATTCCATCCAATAACTTTCTCGCAAACACAACAAAATGACAGATATAATTATGCGATCTTAATTCATCTTTTCCAAAACCTGATTTGCATACAATATCACTCGAATCTTCAATGGATTCTCTGAATTTCATCTCATCTGTGAATATGAAATCTGCACCATCCCGAATCCTTTTTGCACATTCATATAACGCTGATTCATGCAGGATATCATCATGATCCAGCAGTCCCAGATAGTCACCTGTGGCATAGTGGATAGCTCTATTTGTATTCCCTACAATTCCTTCATTCTTATCCAGTTTTCTGTAAACAATTCTTGCATCCTTTTCTGCATACTGTTGACAGATCGTTCTAACAACCGCGTGTTCTGCATCACTGCCATCGGCAAGACACAGTTCCCAGTTAGTATATGTCTGATTAAGCACCGATTCTATTAACTGGATCAGATAGTTTTCTGGTGTATTGTATAATGGTGTAATCACGCTTATCTTTATATTTTGATCAAATACTTCTTCTCTTTGTCTGTTACGTTCGTCATCCTCAATCAGATGGTACTTTCGAATGATTTTTAGTTCTTCTTTTTGTCGTTGCTGATTCCTAATGCGGCGTTCTATTGGTTTTACGATTCCCTCTTTTTTTACCTTCGTAATGATTCTTTTTATTTTAGAGCACATGATGTACCTCGCTTGTAAACGTATAGTAGCAGTATCCTAGTAGGATACTGCTATTATACTATACATCACTTTTCTGTTGTATTTCAATCTGTTTGCTTCCAAATATATTATTATTTTTACAAATCACCCTACATTTTTTTATATCATCTCTAAAAATGTACTCTGGTACCTTTAACCAAAAGCCTGTTTGCATATATCTGTCATCATCAAAAGCCTCTGCGACATCATTTCTTCTTTCTTTATTGGCACAAAACGTAAAAATCTTTCCATCTCGCATTTCAAATTCCAGATATATTTCTGTTTGACTGCTATCTACATCAACAAGAAATATCCAACCTTTTATTATATGATTAGAATCATAAAAATTTTCAATAGTTGCAATACTTTCCCTATTATCCACACATTCCTCAGAAAAATTTTCACTTCTTTCTGTATTTAATTTCTGTGGTAATTCTCTAAACCATGATATATCTTTTTTTATTACTCTTGCAGGCGTTCCTCCAACAATCGAATTACACGGAACATTCGACGTAACTATTGAACCTGCCGCAATTACACAGCCTTTATTTAATTGAACATTCTTTAAGATTATACTTCTTGTTCCTATCCAACAATGATCTTCAATTATTATTTCTTTAGCACAATTAACTACTTCTCTAGATTTATTATCAATAATGGCATGCATATCCGTTCCCCATATTTCAACGCCATCTGATATCATACAATCTTTTCCAATGCTTAACTTTGTGCCATTTTCTGCATATCTTATAATTGCCTTACCTATCGACGTATTTGCACCAATACTAATTGAAATATCAGACCCACCAATGTAAATATCTAACATACCCGTAATAATAACTTTTTCATCTATTGAAATCTTATTATTATCACCTCGTATCACGCATTTAATATGCCCTGATTGTTCTTCGGTATTAACAATAATCTCATTACTTTTTCCATGAATGTCAAATATATTATTTTCATCAATAGTATTCGTTATGATCTTATTATTTAAATTATCTTGCAGCATACCCATTATGACATTTCCTACCTTTATCAATTTTGTTCATACTATTTTAATATAGCACGTAAAGTCTCCATTTCCATATCATCTGTCATATATTCTTTCATAATTCTCGCATGTGCACTAGAAGCAATTTGATTTCTCAGACTTTCATCTCTTATTAATTTATTTAGTTTTTCTGCCCATTCTTCCGAGTTCTTACACAAGAATCCGTCTTCCCCGTCTCGGATAACCGATGCCAGTTCACTATTCCTGCTTGCAATTGTAGGAACGTTTACTAACGCTGCCTCCATCCATTTATTCTCTGATTTACACTCATGGAAAATACTATTTTCCAACGGCATTAAATTAATATCTGCCTTTGCTATAAGATGTGGTAATTCCTGCCATGAAACAAATTTAAATGTTTCAACCTGGTCTTTTACTGCATTAAACTCTGCAGGCAGTTCTATCTGTCCTGCAACCAGCAAATGTATATTCTCATTTTTCTGCATAACTGATAACAATTCGTCTTTGATGCTTTCAAAATCGTCATTATGCGTTTTCGTTCCGCTGAAATACCCTATCGTAATATTGTCTTTATGAACCTTCTCTACAGTCAATGAAGCAATTACCATCTCCATACTTGCTACATTACGATTAACAACAACAACTTTTCCCGGGAACTGCTCTTTGATCACTTTCTTTAGGCTTAATGTTGATACAATGTATCCATCACAGATTTCCATGCAATTTCGAATCTGCTCTGTATAGTTTTCGTAATTTCTATATTCTTTACCTTTTAAAAATCCAATGTCTTTTATAGCCTGATAATTAAAAATGTAATCATCGATATCATAGAACACCTGCATATTCAATTTCTTTGCTTTGGACTTTAACTTCTTCAGTTTTTCATACTCGGAAATTCTATAAACAACTATGCTATTATAAGCTTTCAGGTCACATTTTTTTGTATCTTTTATTGAAACACAATCAGAAGAAATGCCTTTTCTAATCAACTGTTCCCGCAGATGATCTATTCGATATCTGGATGAAAAAGTCACTTCCTGGACTACAAACAGTACCTTCTGACTATTGACTTTTTTATCTGTGCTTTCTTTCACAATCTGATTATCTCTAATCGTCTGGTATACAGATTCTGCCGAAATTGCAGGTATAATAATACCTTTCTCATATTTTTTCACTCGTTCTGCCGGTGCCCCGATATCGAAACACATAATTGGCATACCCATTTTCATAATCTCTTCTGTTGTATAAGAAAATGTTTCCGGCCAGATAGAAGGAATTAAAAAGACATCGATGTCATTTTCTAGTGTCAGTCTTGGAATTGCTCCCCTTGTGTATGCTCCTGTCTGACTGAACACAGGACTATTGATATCTACACAAGATGTTCCTATCAATTTAATTCTAACATCAAGATTTTCTCTTTCAATTTTCTCTGCAAGTTCAGCAACAATTGTTCCACCTTTGTGCTTAGTCAACACACCTAACAGACCAATATTTAATGTTTTAGTCGTTTTATTTTCTTTTTTTATCTGCGGCATATAACCAATCTGATGTGGAATCACAGAAATATTTTCCAACTTTCCAAAAGTATGTTCCGCAATCTCTTTTGTACTATCAGAAAATACAACAACTTCTTTACAAGACTGCAAAAATGTTTTCCACTCATCCCGCCATTGCTCCATCGTTCCGTAGTCCAAAGCCTGTAATGACTTATTCTCTTTTAAACATTTATTACAGGTCATACAGTCAGGTACTGCACAATAATTATCATCATTATCAAGAAGGTTAATCGTCGGACATACTGCAAAGAAATCATGGAACAGCATCTTTACAGGAATCTCGTTCTTCTGAGCAGTCTCTCTTATATATCTCAGATGATCATATAATACAGGGTACGTAACCAATTCATTGATCCAGATTTCATCTACACACAAGTATTCTATTACTTTCGGTAAATCCTTCGGATCTTTATATTGTAATTTTAATTCATCGTTATTCCAGTAATAGCTTATCTTGTACAAATCTTTCAAATAATCATACCGAATGATAATAAATGAAGCTCCTTCATTTAAGCATTGCTTCTTTTTGTTCTCTAGGTACTTGGTTGCTCCACCTCCTAGCATATGGTCAAATGCCAGTATCGTCTTTCCGGAACTATATTTACATAACAAGTCCAGCTCTACGCTTTGTCTAATGCTCTTATTCGGATCCTGTACACAGAATTTTGCTACTTCGCTATTATATGCCGGATGCTTTGCTAATAATTTCTTTTCATGTTCTTTTAAAAATTTCTTTTTATCTTCACTCAAAAAGCTGCCGCCATGATTGTGAAATACAAAAAGATTTTCTACATGAACATTTTTATATCCCTTTTCTATTGCTCTTTGGCACCAGTCATTCTCTTCTCCATAACCTTTGCCAAATGTCTTTGCGTCAAAGTTTCCAATTTCATTTAAGACATTACGATTAACTCCCATACAGAATCCAACTCCGGTCGGCATCTCTATATAGACCGGTCTTTGCTTAATAAATTCGGCATCGATCTGATCAACATTTAAATCCAGAAACAGTTTATTATCCTTTCCGAAATCAGGGAAACTACAAATTGTTCCACAAGTTGTATACGGTGTTGTCGATGCTACTTTTTCATCTTCAAAAATCGGCAGCATTAATCTTTCCAGCCACATATCTGGCAATTCAACATCTGTATTTACCAGTGCAACATGATTCGTTCCCACTCCGAATCCACGATTAACAGTCTGAACAAATCCTTTATTTTCTTCATTATTCAGCAAAAGGACATTTGATTTCCCTTCTGCATATTTTTCAAGATACTCTAACACTCTTTCATCCGGACTTTTGTCATTAATAAGAATAAGTCTGTATTTCATTTTCGTTTTTGATACGGAAGATAGTAATTTTTCTAAAAACTTATATCCGTTATATACTGGTATGATTACATCGACTTCTTCCGAATAAAACTTTTCTGGGAATTCGAAGCAATACTGTTCCTGCTCCTGTATCTTTTCTACAATGTTCAACACTTTTTCATTCGCATCAACCTCTGTAACACGTACATCTACTTTCGACTCTTTGTCATCCTCATTCGCTATGCTTCCCAGATGTATTCTATATTTTTTACCTTCGTGTGAAAATACAATCCAAACTTCATACTCTTTGATGTTTTCCACAATTGCCTGGACATAATATCCGCTTTTTTTTGCATTCTCAATTTTCAAATCCTGATATACATCATTTCTTGAAATGCCATATCTTCCCTTAATGTTGAATTTATTCCCCTTTTTGTCCTCAATCAGAAAATGTACTTTGCTTATCTTGCATTTTTCTGAGCAAAGCCATCCCCTAACGGTAAGCATGGTTCCTGTCTGTTCACAAACATCAACGTTGTATTTAATTCCTAATAATTTTCGTTGTATTTTAAAAAACATTTTTCTTCCTTTCCAAGAATTACATTTCTTCTTTTTTAAATAGTTTCGAATAGTCCGGTGCTTCCAATGTAATAGTGGAAATATAACCTATTAATGTACAAATCACAATCATCACTACTGTCAGCAATAAGAAACTTCGATTTGCTATTCTTCCTATCCATTCGCTTCCCTGAAGTAAATTCGCAGTAACAACAAAATGCCATAAGTAAATTCCATATTGATATTTAGAAATAAATGTAATAATCTTCATCAACCAAAAATCGTTTTCACATTTAAATCCACTTATAAACCACGTTATGATTCCTAGTAAAACAGCTAATCCCGTACTCCAGACATATCCAGTAATTGAATCACTATGCCTGTATTCAGCCAATGGCATTATACACCATATGATTCCACATACACTTGCCATTCCAAACACGCACCATCTCAATGGTTCTCTTATTTTTAATTTTTCTTGATAATCCGCCAGAAACATTCCTATCACAAAATTATCTAATGCGGTAAACAATTGTCTTCCGTAAATGAAATAGTATGATGCTTCTGTTTTTATATGTGCAAATACAAAATGAAAAATAATAATTTTACAGAGTATTGTAAAAACAATTGAACCGATTGTTGTTAAAACCGGATTTTTCTTTACAAGTTTATACAAAACTACAGAAACTAAATAAAATTGAAATATTACTCCCATAGTCCATAAAACTGTACTTATTGATCCACATGTTGATGGGAAGAAATTATGTATCAGCAATGCATGCGTAATTATTCCAAACACACCATCTTTTCCCAATACTGCTGTCTGTGGTCCAATAAAGATAATGATCAAAAGCGATAAATAATATTGTGGCAATATACGTACACATCTTTTTTCAAAATATGTTTTTATCGAAAATTTATTTTTTTTCATCTGCCGATCTATCGATAAAAAGATACCATATCCACTAATTATAAAAAATAAAGTAACTCCAATCTCTCCTCCTACATTAATAAGATTATGAATAATTGGATGATCTGCGTACCTATTTCCACCAGTCAATACATAGAAATGATATACAAGAACTGCCATTATCGCTACAGTTCTCATAACATCAATTCCTTTATTCCTTTTCATTACTTTTCCTCCATATTTTTAATAATACAAGCGGACAACAACCTGCCATGCATTTGCCAGTAACAATGCGGCTACCATAGCCATCACTGCACTATTATATATCTTTAACGATAATTTGTTCTTCCATTTATTGCTTCCAATTAATGCAAAAAAGCCAAACATAAGCGGTATTAAATATCTAGGCTGACATCCATTAATTGTTTCAAAAGCCACTGGAGTAAATGAAATGTATAAAGCCGTTGCAATTAATATAATAATAATAATCACCAGAACTATCATCGCTATCTTCACTTTATTATATTCTTTCCAAGAGTCTTCTGCATTTTTGTCTGTAAATGCAACAATCAAAAGCAATCCAAACGATATTAACTGGAAACTTGATTCTCCAATGTATCCAAATGTTCCAAATATTACTTTAAATGCCCCACCGAAATATAAATAGTTTGTAAATAAATATTTCATCAATATCTTTGTATATTTCCAAGGATTACTTAGTATAAATTTCACCTGTTCTGCGGAATTTACACCTTTTCCTCCGCGAAGATCTCCAATTTCCAACAAATTAGGTAATATATAATATATAGCAAATATTCCTACAAACACCACAAGAAGCCCTAAACTTATTCCAACAATTATTTTTTGTTTTCTTGTCATTCGTCCCCAAACAAGATAACATACATCAATCAATAACCAAGATGCAGCTAAAATCACTAAAAATAATTTAAAGCTAAGTACCATTTCAAGTAAGAACGTCACAAACAATGCAAGTGTTGTTACTCGAAATTTTCTCATTATCTTATGATTGATAAATCTATTTTCCGGAATCATAAGAAATAGTAAAAACAAGGGACAATATATTGTTTTCGGCAAAAATCCAAGTGAGAAACTTCCCAACATTATAACCATATTTTTTATGGATAATAACTTTGGTTTCTGCATTGTTTCAAAGAATGTTGCCAAGCCCAACATTGTAAATCCCGTAATCCAACTATCCAAACTGTATACACCAGCAAGAAACATCGCCGTTGTTAATCCTGTGACTGTAACCAAAATCATTTTTCCTGATTTTAATTTTTTCATCGAAAAATAAGCCAATATCAAATATAATACCATATTCATTGCTGCACCCAAATGAAATGTCCACACATACGGTAAATGTAAACCTCTTCCTATCGCAAGTCCCACTGCAGCTGGAACATACGCTATACAACTTATTTTAGTCCAAACATCTGTGTTACCAGCAACAATTTGTCCCATATTATATAAATTCTGAACACTATTTTGGCTTATTCTCAACGCATCTATACTATTCGGCAAACCATAACCTATTCCGGAATGCCAGTATAACCACTCTTCTGCCTTGTTCGCATATCCGCTCAATGGATGTGATACTCCAACTGCATTCCAGTAATGAATGCTCTCGTCCCATGACATTTCAGACTCTGCTGGTATAATCATAACATACATGATTCCTATTACGCCCAGCAATAAGAGTGCTATAAGTTCCGATTTTTTGTCAGCCTTTTTTGCGCCAATTATAGTTATATAAATGCACATAAGACATGCAATTATAAATACACATCTATATTCATTAAACGCACCTACCGTATTGTACTCCAGCACATCGAAATGCGCTAGCATTTTTTCCAAAACAATGCCAAAGAGAAGCAAAAGTAAAATCATTAATATATTTTTCAAATATATTATCAATTGCTTTTCGTTGGTCAGTGACATAACAAACTGCTTGATCTTTTTTAATGCCTTTCTGAAAATATCAAAGTAAAAACCTGCAACTATACCAAAACCAATAGCCAAGCTTAAACATATTCCAGCGAATTGCGTATTCGCTACATATTTTGTTTGCGATAATCGCAAAATAATATCCCCGCTTTGTTCTTCCCCATTAATACTAAACACTGCACCATTTAACGAATCAGCCTGAGAGCAATATATTGCTCCACATTTTTTATTGCTTTCTATCGTTATATAATATTTTTGAGCATTCTTTATAGCCCTTTTATCAATTCTGTATTCGCTAAATCCATCATCCTCTATATTCGTTCCTTTTTCTACCCAGTGTTGTAATTCTTTATCGGTTTGCTGATCATACAATTTGATATTGAGTTCTGTTCCTTTTTCAAATAATTCTGTATGATATTTTATCGAAAATGAGTAAATCGTTCCATTTCCATTTGTAAGTTCCTGCTTAAAAACATCGCCTTTTTCTATCGTTACTTCTCTATTTGAAAAAGAACCGTACACTTCCGTATCTTTATATTTTTGAATAACATTACCATAATGTATTCTTCCACTTTTCGAGAAAGTAAGAAATAACGTCATACTTATTACTATTCCTATAAAAATATACAAAATTATTTTTCTATTTTTTTGATTCATATAACATTTGTATGACACCATCTATTTATCTATCATACTTTCCTTTCTTTTAGTATTTTAATTTTCTTCATTATTTTTCACATCATGATCTATCTTCCGATCAATCGCAATCTGCTGCGCAAGACTGTCAACTTTATTTTCCAATGCAGACATCTGAATTGTATTAAAGAAAAGCTTAACAATCAAAATAAATATAATGATTAAAAAGACCATATTTACAGGCGATTGAAAACCTAAAATTGCCGAAATTTTCGAGACAATATTAGGGAAAATTCCCATCAGTACAAGAATCGATGAGAAGCAAAACCAGAATACTACATATTCTATTTTCAGTTTGGACTGTCGAATCTTCTTTAGCATAAAAAGTAATAAAGAACACGCTCCAATAATTAACAATATTCTAATATATATAGACATGACTTTATCCTCTCTTTCTGAAATTCTGCACCAGTAATATCGATAATAACATTTTTACCATATATTTTCCGGAATTCACTATATTCAAATAACTCTCCCCAGCTTGTCTCTCATCCATAATTACCGGAACTTCAGAAACTTTAGCACCGTTTTTTAATAAATAAGATACCGTATCCGGCTCCGGTCCATAATTCAAGTTCTTAGCGAACTCCTCAATCATATTTTTCGAAAACATTCTCATTCCAGATGTCGGATCAGCAACTCTGACACCTGTTGTCAGTTTAATTGCCACGGTAATCATCTTACTTCCAATCATTCGTAAAGATGATCCTTTTTTCGTCGTTATAAAACGCGAACCGATCACTATATCATATCCCTCTTTTATCCGCTCTAGCATCGGCTCTATAAATTCCGGTCTATGTTGTCCATCTGCATCGAATTGAATTGCATATGAATATCCCTTTGTGTATGCATATTTTAACCCTGCCTGAAATGCACCAGCCAATCCTAGATTTACTGGCAGATTCAACAGTTCATATCCATTTTTCTTGCATATACCCGCCGTATGATCTTTTGATCCATCATTCACTACAATATAATCATACTCGCTATATTTTTTTTGAATAAATGAAACGACATTTTCTATATTTTCCTCTTCATTATAAGCTGGAATTATAATAAGCAAATCGCTCTTCATTTTATGTCCATTCCTTTCACGCTGCTCAAGACACAAAACGTCATAAATAACGTTGGCTTATTGCAGCTTTCTTTTTTTATAATTGGTTCCACAGGAAGATTCAGCACCCTACAAATCACGGTGAGGTGAGTAAATTGTCCTAGTTATCGGATGACAGTATTTTTACATGTGTAGAATGCTTTTTCAAGCACAATTAAGTGTGCGCTGAGTCCGTAACCTTATCTTTGTTAAAACAACTCTCGTTTTAATCCTAAACATTCAGTCAATATTTCCTACTCCCCTTATTCTATTAAACTTACGGTTCTGAAAGGAGTCCCTATGGCTTTAAAAATTGTGTATCAAATCTGTTGTGGTAATTGATGTTCACAAACTTTTGTCGTTACCTATATCACTTCCACTAACACACAAAGTGTTGCCACCTACAAGTGCCATCGTTTCTCAACCTTCACACAAGAATTAAAGGAATTGTTACATTGACTGCTTAACAAGCATTGTACGGATATCTGCATGGAATCTACTGGTAAATACTAGATTCCTATTTACAATGTTCTCGGAAAAGATTACAACATTGTTTTTGCTTATCCTACATATGTTAAGGCTATCCGTGAAAAATAAACTAACAAGAAAGATGCCAACTGGATTCTAGCACCATGTTCTTTCTGTCAATTGTAAAATTACGGTTGAACAGACAATCCTAATGGCACCAGTTCCAAGGTTATAAAATCAAGTCAAGCTACTGAATAAGCCTTAACTTTGTTACATATTTAATTCTAAGCAACCACCATATGATGGTCTTTTTGTGATACCTTTAATGGAATGGATATCCTCTATTATTCTTTTTCACCCTTACTTTCCTCGCTTGTTTTTACTTTCTATCATTATTAAGAACTATTTTTTCCAAATTATCAGTTGTTGTTTTCCATGTGAAATTTTGTTTCAGCCATGCATAACATAACTTCTGAGCTTCTATACGCTCATCATCATTTTGCAACGCTTTTTTGAAAGCATTATATATATTTTCCACAGAATTGTCATCCATAACAATTCCATATTTTTCATCCTTTATCAATTCTTTTGTCCCGCCGCGTTTTGTTGTAATAATAAAACATTCACACGCAGCTGCCTCTAACGCGGATGTTGCCAGTCCTTCTGATACTGACGGCAGGCAGAAAATATCTGCCTCTTTCAAAAGCGCAATAATCTCTTCAAAATTCAGTCTTCCAATTGGAATAATAAATTTAGATCTGTGCTGTTCTACATAGTCCTTTTCATCTCCTTCACCTGCAATAAAAAGATATATTTCATTATCATTCACCTCATTATATTTTTCTACCGCTGCAATCAGCTCATATATTCCTTTTTCTTTTAACAAGCGTCCTGTAAACGCAATCACTTTTTTCTCTTTTGGAATGTCAAATTCTTTTCTGAAGCTTCTCTCTTTTTTTTCTTTCGTCTGTTCTATTCTGTCTAGATCAACCGAATTATATAAAACTCCCTTTGATTTTATTCCAAAATGTTCCGACCATTCACAACATGCTTTTGATACACCATAATAATCTTTACAATTCCACTTTAATATTTCTGTATGAAGATGCTCATACATTCCACCCAACATATCCAATATCTCATTATGGACAGACAAATGACTCGTTCCATGTTCTATACAGATAGACTGCAGCTTTTTCTTCTTTGCATATATCGCCGCATAAATGGAGTGTATATAAAATCTTGCATTAATAACAACCAAATCATAGCTTTGTTTTTTTAAAAAACAATGTATCTTCCAAAATTCCCGGTTAAGTTTTGGGATTGGAAACCGACCATTAATAAGATTAAAGCATGGAAATCTTAAAATTTCAATTCCTTCCATTTTTTCTCTAGTCACACTTCCAGTTGTATTATTCGTAACAACGGTCACCTTGTTTCCTCTTTTTATCAGTTCTTTCGAAATATTATAGGTATAATTTTCAACCCCGCCCATATGCGGTAAAAACTGTGCCGCAAAAATACAATATTTTTTCATATTACACTCCAGTATTTTCATTTTGTTTCTATTTTTTATTCAGATCTTTCTTTATTCTTGTTGTAGATATTTCTGGAGTTCTTGGCAGATATACCACATCGCAATATTCTTTCAGAAAATCAAATTTTCCTTTCCAATCATCCCCCATTACAAATGTATCTATATGGTATTCCTGCACATCAGTAACTTTCTGTTTCCAATTTTCTTCCGGTATCACCAAATCTACATATCTGATTGCCTCCAGTAGTCTCCTTCTCTCTTCATAAGTAAAATAGCATTTTTTCTGTTTTTCATTCCAGTTGAATTCATCTGTTGAAAGCGCAACAATCAAATAATCACCATACTGTTTTGCCCTCTGCAATAAATTAATATGTCCATAATGTAACAGATCAAATGTTCCATATGTAATTACTCTTTTCATCTTTTTCTCTCCTTTAATCCTCAATACTAATTTTGTTCGTTTTCGACATTCCAGTCGACTCTTTTCATATTATACACAATTAATATCATAAAGCAAATAACGGTAACCGCCATAGGGATTCCATATGCTGCAACAGCTCCCATAAGTCCATAACTTTCCACTAAAATCCTCGGAACAACCAGTGCGATGCAGAACCCTACTCCATATCCTACCATAATCAGAAATTGTTTTCGCATAACAGTCAGCACATAATAACATACCGTAATAATCGCGTTCATGCTTCCACCAAGCATAACAATTACTAGTTCCATTCTATATGCCGACAAATCTAACCCTGATATTATATTCAGAAACCAGATTCCCAGTAAATATGCACCAATCACAGCTCCTATAGTCAGGATCGTAATCCATATCATTGCAATTTTTACAATCTTTACAAATTCTTTTCTATTCTTTTCGTTCCAATAATTTGCCATTGGTGTAAGCATTGGTCTAAATCCGAATAAGCTGAATAAATTAATCACAAATGCCGGCATCAATAAGAATCCATAATAATTCTGCATCTCATTCGACATACTTCCATCGATTGCATATCGCGAGGCATTCACCATATAAGAAAGCATAAAGCTTCCTATAAAAAGCGGAAGGCATTGTTGAAACAGACTCTTCCACTTATCTAATCTTATTTCCAGCTTACATACCTCATAATTTTTCGACAAACGATAATCAAAAAACGCAATAAACACTAATTCCGTTACACACATAGCAATACTTGACATCAAGAGATTATGAGCCAGAGCAAGTGTGATTCCAAATACAATCGTACTGAGAATCACTCGGATTCCCAAAGCCTGTCCCGACAGATCAATTCTGTCTTCCAGCTGGAAGAGTCCCTGGAAAGAATCCGACATACAGTCAATCGCTTTGTACAAACTGATAAAAAACATAACTGCTGCCGCCTCACCCTTTTTCCCCGCAAAGATTACATATACAACAAGACACAGCATCATGACCATACTCGTCATAAAGCGGAATGTAAAATAATCTTTAAACTCCAGCTTGCGCTTTACATCTGTAACCTGTATTGCTCTGGTTTCAAAGCATCCTATAGATGTTAACATCTGCGCTGTTGAAAATGCAAGACTGAAAAGTCCTCCATCATTGCTTCCATTCAGGCGAGTCACCATGGTAAGCAATACAAATGATGCCAGCGCATTGCTCATACTTCCGACCATATTCCAGGCAAATTTACTTCTGTTCGAAATTTCTTTACTTTTGTTCATTATTCATCTCCAAAATCCAGGATATACGGGCAGTGATTTACCCTTTTTTCTTTCGGAGGCATTGTCATATAATCTCCAAACAAACGGGTCAGATATTTATCATAATCATGTGGCATATATACCGTCATGTCTTCAAACGGCATCTCTACCAGAGGATACATTTCTTTCTTGGATATATACGATCTGTCTGACATTGTCACCCGGAACGTATTCATATATTCCGTATCCCTGTCATTATATTTTGTTTCTTCTTTTTCCAACAGCTTATACAAGAAAGGCGGAGACACATGAAGCACTTTTAATACTATATGGGTAACTTTACATATCACAGCTGCCACCTGTTTTTTCCATCCTTTCAGTGGAATCACAGGATCCCCGCTGCATCCCAGGAATAATAATTTGTTCAGAAACCATGTTTTTCTAAGCTGCCGACTGCGTTTTTTCTTATCATCCGGCATATTATCAAGCGGAAAGATATCTATATCAATACATCTTTCACACTTGGAATCTTTTGCATGATATGGTACAAATTTTGTTCCAATCTTCTGTATTTTCGTCACATTAACCGAATAATTTTTGTTTGTTAATGGTGTCAGAATCCTGTACTTTTCTCCCATTTCTTCTTCAATTGCATGCAATGCTATATCATAATCTCTTCTCGGCATCGCTATATCAATATCATCATCCCACGGAATAAATCCCTGATGTCTTACTACCCCGATTCCCGATCCTCCAAGCAGGAAATAAGAAAGATTATATTTTTTACATATTGCATGAAAATCTTTCAGGATTCCCGTCTGTGTTCTCTGTAATTTTTTTAGGACTTCCGGTTCATATTCTTTATACTGAGGTTCCATAAACTTCTTTTTCTCCTTCAAATTGTAATATATACGGGTAATGATTCTGCCTTTTTTCTTTCGGCGGAAGCTGCATATAATCTCCATATAATTCCCGTAAGATTTTATCATAATTCTTCGGTACTTTAATCTTAATATCTTCAAACGGCAATTCCACTAATGGAAAAAGATCATCTATTGATATCCTGCTTTCCCATATCATGGTGTCATTAAACTGTGTAACCACTTTCGATGTTCCATGATAGCGGGTTGCATTTTCTTTCCATTTTTTTGCAAGCCACTCATTCGTCACCGGAAGTACCTTCCAGGCATAATGCATGAGTCCACATGCAATTCTCCCCATTAGATTTCCCTTGGTAAATACACTGCTGGTATAAAAATTAACATTCTTTGTCATGTACAGTTTTCGAAGAAATAATGCCTTTTTCATCTGCTTATTTCTCGCTTTTCGATTCATTGCAAGATCATCAAATACAAAGATATCTATATTAATTCCCATTTCAAAATTGCCATGATCGTAATTCGTCACAAATCTTGTATTCTTCTTATACATTTTGGATACAAAATTATAATATTTCTGAACGCAATCCGGTCCTGCCAATCCGTAAAGGTCTCCAAACTCTTCCGGTGCAACCTTTTTGAATTTTTCATAATCGTCCCGCAGCATTCCAAAATCCATATCGTCATCCCATGGAATAAATCCCTGATGTCTTACTGTTCCGATGACTGTTCCAAATACACCAAAATAATTGATATCATACTTGTCACAGATTCTGATGAATTCCTTTAATACTTTCAATTCTTCCTGTTGTATCTTCTTTAATACTTTAGGTTCATATTGCTTATATCCTTCTCCCATTTTATCCTACCTCATTAATTGTTGACTTCATTATAAGCTTATAGAGCTTCAATTTCAAGACAATCGGATTTTCTCTCTATATTCCTGCCTGCTTCAGCTTACTTCACCCATACACCCGATGCATTAAAGTAATATCTTTTTCCATTTATTTTCTGCCAGCCCGTCTGCATCACTCCTGATGTATTCAGATAATACCATTTGCCATTTATCTTCTGCCAGCCTGTCTGCATTGCTCCCGATGTATTCAGATAATACCATTTACCATCCACTTTCTGCCAGCCTGTCTGCATCGCGCCCGATGTATTCAGATAATACCATTTGCCTTCTATCTTCCGCCAGCCTGTCTGCATTGCTCCTGATGTATTCAGATAATACCATTTACCATCCACTTTCTGCCAGCCTGTCTGCATTGCTCCTGATGTATTCAGATAATACCATTTGCCATCTGTCTTCTGCCAGCCTGTCTGCATTACTCCTTTATAATTAAACAGATACGTCTTGCCATCTATCTCCTGCCAGCCCGACATCGTTCTTCCATTACTGTCAAAATAGTACTCTTCTCCATCTATCTCGTTCCATTCCGGTTCTATCTTCTCATAAGTTGCCGTCAGTGCCTCATCAGTAAATTCTGCAACTACAGCTGCTGAATCTGTCTTTGTAGCATAAACTTCTGTATTTGGAAGACATTCCTGCATTCTTTCATTAAAATATTCCATGCGTCCCGTTATGACTACTGTCTTCGGATTCAAAGAAGTAAGAAAATACGTCGTATTATTATAATCAATGCCGTGATGCGCCATTTTCATCAGATCCAGTTCAATCTTCTTCCCCTGATTTGGAACCGATTCATCTTCTACATTCTGCAAGGCAATTTCATTTGGCACATACGATGCTTCTTCATTTGTCTCTTCCTGAAGCGTATAATCCACATTATAATTACTATTCTCTATTTCATCTGCCTTGTCGTCACTGACTCCTGCTGAGTCCCACAATTCATCAACCAATTGATCTGCCACTTTTTTGGATGCTCCGTCTGTAGGATCAAGATCTCCTGTCAACACTGCATTTTTCCCGTATGCACTGATTCTTACTACCAGTGAATTTTCATTTTCCGATGCTACCGGGATAATATTGCCGTCTTCATCCCTTGCACGTTCATAATTCATGACCGTGATATCCATGTCTCCAAGTTTGATATTTCTAAGTAACGGGAATTTTTCCATCTCGGTATTTGTAATAATCTTCACACCGTTTTGTTTTGCTGCGTTGATCAGATTGTCATATACATACTGATTGTCCCACAGTTTATTCTCCTGTACTTCTGGATAGTAATATTGGCTGTCCGGCTTGTCCCCATAACTGTCCAGCTGATAAGAATCGTCATATTCGCCAATATATAACCGGTTCACCTTAAAATGATTTAATATCTCATCACCACTTCCGATATGATCGCTGTGTGCATGTGTGCCGAGATAGAAGTCCAGTTTCTCTACTCCCATCTGCTTCAGATAATGGATTACCTGCTGTTCAAATCCTATATTCGTTGTTGTACCGGCTCTTAATGGATATCTTTCATCTTCTCCGCTTGGATAATCCCAGTCTTCTCCGGAGTCAATCATTCCATAATGTCCATTACTCTCCAACAGGACTGCATCTGAATTGCCATATAATGAAATAAAATGAATTTTTGTTGTTTCTGTATCAGTTGATGCTGCATTGGCATCTACCGACAAAACTTCTAAACCTAATATCAAAGCTAATGCCATTCCGCATTTTTTTCTATTTATCATTACTATTCCTCCGTATTAGCATCTTATTATAACATTTACCCCTTTTATAAACAAGACTTTCTCTCTTTTCATTGACTCCAATATTCCGTTCTCTTAGTTATTAGTTTTATATTTACAAAGGAGAGTCTTATGTTAACCCGTACTAATACCAAACAGCTCAAAGCCGTAGCAATACTTTTAATGCTTGCACATCATCTTTTTACTTTTCCGGACCGCATTTCTTATGGTCTGTCTCCGGCAACACCGATTATGATTTCCAACACCGAACTTACACGCTGCATCGGTGTATTTGGGAAGATATGTGTATCTATCTTTATGTTTCTTGGTGGATATGGTCTATATGCTTCTTCTACCATTGACACCGACGGCTGCCTCATTCCCCAAAAACCTTTAAGCAGACATGTTTTCAGCTTATATAGTGCCTATTGGAAAGTTTTTCTCGTTTTTATTCCTATTGGTTTTTTATTTTTTCATCATCAACCACAATATAATGCCATAAATTCCGGACAAATTTTTTCAACTTTATATTGTCCTGATTTTATAGCAATATTTATCGGATATGGTCCTATGTCAAGATTTAGTACAAGTTAAAATGAGAAATTTCTCCCCATTTTAACCTGCCAGAAGCTCAGCCTCAGTGTGCGTTCTTTCATACACTCGTTCGAATTCGTTTGGCGACATATAGTTGCAATGGCTATGAATTCGTTTCGTATTGTAGAAAGCTTCCAGATATTCAAAAATCAACTGGTATGCCTGCTTATAGTCGCGAATTTTAAAGCGATTGAGCCATTCACGTTTGATAATAGAATGAAAGGATTCAATGCATGCATTATCCCACGGAAAAGCTTTCTTCGAATAACTGCGCTGCATATTTTCGGTTGCTTTTTTATATTCCTTTGCAACATATTGGCTGCCACGATCCGAATGGATAATTCAGTGCTGAAATCGGAATCTCGAAGTTCTACAGTGATTTTCGGAGCACCGTAGTTCTGCTTGGAATCATCATAAATATCCTGTATTTTTGCTTTTACAGCTTTACGACGTTTTTCTGTATCAGAAGGTACGTGGTGGAGCCATGCAAGATATCTTGAGCGAGAGACACCTAAAAATTTCAACATTTCGGAGACGGAAACCCAGCGTCCAGCCTTTTGGGCAGCTTCCGTATTCTCAGACACTTCAAGATAAATGGATTCCGTCATTTTCCCAGAATGTTGCTTTGCCATATGAGATCCTCCTTCAGCATGCCTCTATTTATCATGCCTATGTGTATTTGGAATTTCTCATTTTGGCTTGTACTATTTATATTCTAGCATAAAAGATTCATACAATGGACTCTTAACAGTTCCGCCAAAGAAGAAACCTCTGTAACCTGCAGTTGGCCTTTTATAATATTTGGGTTTCGCTGTTATATGATAGTTTATATAAATTGCTGCGGCATTTTTTAAAGAAACCTTTCCACCATTTTTTATCTTTTTGGGTTTATTATTTTTATAACAGATTTCAATACTGTCCACCTTATAATTCTTGACAGTTTTAACAGTAATCTTTACTTTTGATTTTGGAGCAGTTCCTTTATCCTCTACCATCCAATGGCCTTTTGCAAGAGCAGCATAATTTTTGGAGCCGATCTTTATGCTTTTAAATACTCGAGAGTGCTTTTTGAATGTTACGACACAAGACAGGTTATAGCTCTTTCCATTCTGTTTTACTGTAAAACGGAGTTTTGTTTTTTCGCCATCTTTTGCATAATGTATGGGATCGGGACCTGATGTCGTTTGTACAAAAATAGCGTTAAGACCAGCTGCTTTTGATGCGGTATAATATTTGTTAGATGATCTTACGTTTGTGATTACAGCGGACCTGGATAAATTCTTTATATAAATATATCCATCACCTGCTGTGGGCACTTCACCTCTACTAGTATGAGCACGATAAAATTCCAGAGTCTGTTTCTTCGGGCACTGAGGTGCCTTTGCTGCTGCGCTTACTGCTGTAGGTACTGCCAGGATTACGAAAAGGCATGCCAATAAGCTGACTAAAATGTTTCTTGTCTTTTTCACTTTGATTTTTCTCCTGATTATTTTGCTTTTTCATTTTGTGCTGCTGTTAATTTCTCTTTTTCCTTCCACTCCTTTCCCATTATAACGTGCCTAAAAGTTCTGCTTCAGCTATATTGTCAGACTTTCCCTTTGAGCCGTTATATTTTTACATCATTATAATAATCTTATTATAAGCAGTCAATATTTTCCAAGATCATAATTCACGAAAATCTTTTTCGTGGTTACCGTTCACAATAACACGCTTCGCGGAATGTTACAGTGAACAATAACTTTTCGTGTTAATTGCAATTCAAACTTCCACTCAAGGAGCGTGTTCGAAAAAGGCTTTCCTATAACTAATCGGCAACTTTCTCCCTTTTATTGCCTCTTTTGATTATTAATAGTATGATTAGAGTGTCAAAAGGTACGCCCAATGAACCTTGAAAATTTCATATAAACCAACAAATCATCATCTATAGATGGTATAATAATCTCAGTTTATTTGAGAGGTGATTCCATGTCTTTTGCAAAAAATGAATGTCAGCAGTTAACTTTGGAGGATAGTATGTTTTACCTTACCGCCCCAATACTCCTGTAAATGTGATCGTTGGCGGTATGGTGCTTGAAGAGCTTATGGGGCTGATGGATGAGGAATTCATGGATTCCCTTCTTTTTGATATCCGTTTCCAGTATGCCCTCCATACTACCAGTTTTAAAGAGCAGCCTGTCAGTGACCGTACATTTAGCCGTTTCCGCAGAAGGTGTCTTACTTACGAAACAGAGACTGGCATTGACCTGATCCATGATACGGTAAAAGAACTCTCTGGGAAAATGGCAGCCCTAAACTTCAAGAAGCTGTTTGGATATCTGAACAGTGTGGGTTAGTGCGCCTTAATTCCCCAGATCAGTTAACAGAGCAGAAACAAGAACAGAAACGTTTTCGATGTAAGAGCATCGTTAAAAGTTGGGCTGCAGATGGAGCAGGGTAAACTTCCATCTCATTAGATGTCTTAACTGGGCATCGAGCCTGGTAGCTTGGATAAAGCTGTAGTCCACGTGGGGGACTTAATGATTTTCACGTCGTTATGGGTATCTTAACTGGGTATCGAGGCTGACAACCAGCAGAAAACTCTTTTACAAAAGTAATTCTCTGAAAAGTGTGGTTTAATGCCACACTCTTTTTTGCATGTGAGGTATAAGTGGCAACAAAGGTAGATAAGAAAAACGCAATACGACAAGGTATTACAGAGGCGGAAATCGTATATTTCCAAAATTTGGCAGGTAAAACATTTCTGTATGTTTGTGGAGATGAATATTTTGAAGTTTCTTTTCCAATAGATCACTTTCTACATTTAACAGGAGTGGAGACAAGACTTTCGACCAAGGATTTTTATAAGAATGCAAAAAAATCTATTCTTACAAATAATCAGTTCTATTTTGACGCAAGACATGTATATGCAAATGCCAAAAGGAAACTTCCGTGTTTAAAACGCTTGCCGGAATTAACGAATGAAATGGTATGTGTTCTAAAAAATATGGAAACCATGACAATTACATATAAACTCAGCGTTACAAATTTGGAATTTACAGGAAGTGTGACAAGAAAGCCAAAACGGTATACTGGGAAAAAAGATTAAGAAAAGAATAAAGAGCTGGTTTTAATTGTAAAATTTATGGGGAACTAACATCA